>Ga0213876_10000018_pt1 | contig 282299 bp, 248 predicted proteins | sample BarmaccomBMRX_R9_FD_160113 | JGI IMG/M metagenome (GOLD analysis project Ga0213876, IMG submission 160113) | Root-associated microbial communities from Barbacenia macrantha in rupestrian grasslands, the National Park of Serra do Cipo, Brazil - RX_R9 | ecosystem: Host-associated > Plants >... | reverse complement strand
TACGGCATCCGGTAGACGAATGCGTTGATGTGCATCCCCGCACCGACTGACGCGAAGAGGATGATTTCGCCGGAGTGGAAGGCGTAGCCGTCGAGCTGCTGCTTGGCGATCAGGTCGAGGAGCGTTGGGACGGTGGCCACGGAGCTGTTGCCGAGCCAGGAGATCGTCATCGGCATCACGTCCCGCGGCGGCGTGACGTTCGCGGCGCCGTAGAGCGCGTTGATGATGGCCTCGTCCATCTTTTCGTTGGCTTGATGGATGAGGATTTTCGAAACATCGCGCAGCGGGATACCGGCTTTATCGAGGCATTCCTGCATCGAGCCGGCCACCGTTTGCAGCGCGTACTTGTAGAGCTTGCGGCCTTCCATCTTCAGGAAGAGCGCTTCGATGAAGACCTCGTCCTTGTACGACGGACCCATGGTCAGCATCGTGGAATGATCGAGCGTGTCGGAGCGGGTGGCGTACGCGAGGATGCCCGAGTCCGCGTCGCGCGCTTCGAGGACCGTGGCGCCTGCGCCGTCCGCGTAGATCATGCTGTCGCGGTCGTGGGGATCGGAGATGCGCGAGAGCGTATCGGCGCCGATGATCATCGCGCGCTGGATGTCGCCGGCGCGGATCATGGCGTCAGCGGTGATCACGCCCTGAATCCAGCCGGGGCAGCCGAAGACGAGATCGAATGCCGCCGCGCGTGGATTGCTGATGCGAAGCTTCGCCTTGACGCGCGCGGCAAGCGACGGCACGAGGTCGGGATGGCCGCCGCCACTCCGCACGTCGCCGAAGTTGTGGGCGACGATGATGAGGTCGAGCGACTCGCCATCGATGCCGGATGACTTCAATGCTTCGCTCGCCGCTTCGAATGCGATGTCCGAGGTGACCGTCCCGTTTTCGACGTAACGGCGTTCCTGGATTCCGGTGATCGCTTCGAACTGCTTCACGATCTCGGCATTCGTTTTCGACAACGCCTTTCCGTCCGCGGTGCGGAAGTCGTGATTCAGGAATTCCGAGTTCGGGACTCGGATCGGCGGGATGTAGCTCCCGGTGGCGGCGATGACGGTGCGACGCATGCGAACGGCGATTTTATGCGAGATTGGGAGACGGTTCACGCGGGGAACGCGGAGGAGCGGAGCGAGCGGAGTTGTTTTTCTCCGCCTCTCCGCGTTCTCCGCGTGAAACCGTCTCCCTTTGAATAGAATCGGCCGAATGTTGCGCATCGCCATCGTGCTGGCCATCGCGCTGCGCCTTTCCCTCATCCTTCTCCTCGGCGATCTCGGCCCGCCGGATGCCTTCCGCGCCAGCGACTCCGTCACCTACACGACCGGTGCGCAAAGCCTGGCCTCGCGCGGCGGGTTCCTCGATCCGAACGGAAACCCGGAGATCTTCCGCACGCCCGGCTATCCGCTCGTTCTCGCTCCTTTCATGGCGCTCCGCGCCTCGGACTCGCTGATCGCGGCGTTGAATATCGTCTTCGCTGTGCTCGTGGTCATCGTGACGTGGCGAATGGCGCGGCACCTGTTCGATGATGATCGCGTTGCCGGGATCTGCGCGCTGATTGTCGCTGTCGAGCCAACGATGCTGATCTGGTCGTTTAAGGTGATGCCGGAGACGCTCTTCACCTTGTGCCTGCTGCTTTTCGCGTACGCGGCGATCAACGAGAAGCCGATCGCCGCCGGCATCGCGCTGAGCGCCGCCGTGTACGTGAAACCGATCGCGTGGCCGCTGGTTTTGATCGTGCCGTTGATTGCGGTGTGGTTCAAACCGAAACGCGCGCTGATCTTCTTCGTGACTTGCGTCGCGTTGCTGGCGCCGTGGCACATCCGCAATTACGTGACCAGCGGTTACCTTGGATTCTCGAGTCTCATCGACCGTTCGATTCAGATCACCGCAGGAGGCTCGGTCGCGGCGCGGCAGGAAGGCGTGGCGTTCGCGGAGATGCGGCGACGTCTCATCGCGCGCGACGACGCGCGTGCCTCGGATCCCCAGCGCTACGCGCAGATGCGGCGCGAAGGAGTCTCGCGCATTGCTTCCGATCCGTTGGGCTGGGCGAAGACGCACGTCTTCGGCATGTTCCGCACTCTGTTCGAACCGGGCGTCACCGAGTACGCGCGCACGTTCGGTTTCTACACGGCGAACGGCGGTCTTGCGGCGATGGTCGACGGCGGCTTTGCAGGTTTTGCGCGCGCGCATCCGATTCTGGTCGCTGTCTCGATCGTCTGGGCGATCGCTTTACTCCCGCTCGTGCTGCTGCCGATCGTCGCGGTCCTGCGAGTTCCTCGGGTGTCGCGGCTCGCCTTCGGACTCTTCGCATTGATCACCGTCTACTTCGTCGTTGCCGGCGGAGGCGTGCCCGGATATCACCGTTTCCGCGTACCGGCCGTTCCGTTTCTCGTTCTCATGAGTGCCTTCGCTTACACTGCCCGCCGATGCTCTTCGCCCTCGCCGCCGCCGGCTCGCTCGCCGCAGCCCTCGGAATCGTAGCGGCGTACGCGTTTTGGCTGATGCGAGGACAGCCGTCGTCCGGCGACGCGCGTTCACGGCCAGAAGACGTGTTGATCATCGTCCCGATGTTCGACGAAGCGCCGCTCATCGAACGCAAGCTCGCCAATCTCGCGTCGCTGACGATTCCGCGCCGCGTGGTGATCGTCGACGGCGGCTCGACCGACGGCAGCGTGGAGATCGTTCGCGATTGGATTCGCGGCCGTGATGCCTTCACGCTGCTGGAGACGACGCATCGCAACAAAACGATGCAGTTGAACGACGCCCTACGGTTGAATCCCGCCGAGGAGTGGATTCTGGTGACGGACGCCGACGCGCTACTGGAGCCGGAGACACTGGAGCGGATGCTCGACGTCGCCGCTGCCGACGCACGCGTGGCGGTGGTCGGGTCGCATGTGCGGCCGGCCGCGGCGCACGCACTCGAATCGCTGCACTGGAGCGCCACGGACTGGCTTCGCGCGCGCGAGTCGGATCGCGGCTCGGCCGGCATCGTCGCCGCTCCGTGCTACCTCGCGCATCGCAACGTTCTCGCACATATGCCGGAGGACACCCTCGCCGACGACGTTCACGTCACCTGCCGGGCAATGCTGGCCGGACGCCGCATCGGCCACGCGCACGACGCCGCGGTCGTCGAGCTGCGCTCGCCGCGCACGCTCCGTGCCCTCGTGCGCCACAAGTATCGGAAGGCCGACGCGTACCTGCGCGAGATCGTCCGCTTCATACCCGAGGTGCGGAGGATTCCGCGTCCGATGCGGACGATCTTTTTGTGGCGCGCTGCGTTGCTCACACTCGTTCCTCTCCTCGGCGTGATCGGTGGAGCGGCTGCGATTGCGGCCATCGCAACATCATTCGAATCGATCATCGTCGCGGCACTCGCGGCGACGCTCCTGTTCGTCATTCCACCGGCACGGGGGTTTGCGCTGGCCGCACTGCTGGCTGCCGTATCCGCTGCGGCGTTGTTGATGCATCCCTTCTCGCGGCAGCAGGCCTCCTTTCCCAAAATCCTCCGGCCGTCCGAATACTGATGCGCGAATCCTGATGAAGAACCGCGACAAGCTCGTCATCGGCAGCAAGATCCTGGCGTCGAAGATCAACAACAGGCCGCGGCCATTTTTTGTGCAGTACTCGCTGCTCAACGCCTGCAATGCGAAGTGCGTGTACTGCAACTGCCCCGAGCGCGAAGATCCGCGCGCCTCGCTGGAACAGCACCTCGCCGTGATCGCCGAATTCGCCCGGCTCGGCGCCGTCCGCATCAAGTTTCTCGGCGGCGAGCCGTTGCTCCACCGCGACATCGCGACGCTGGTCGCGGCCGCGAAGTCGCACGGCATGCGCACGGCCGTCGTCACGAACGGATTTCTCATCCCGTCGCGAATGGACCTCATGTCGCAGCTCGACGAGGTGGTCATCTCCATCGACGGCAGCGAAGAGGCTCACGATGCCCAGCGCGGAGCCGGGACATGGAAGAAGGTCATGGCCGCCATCGATGCCTGTGCGGCAGCGAAGCTCGATTTCTTTCTCAGCGCCGTCGTCACGCGCGACACCACCGGCGAAGTGGACTGGCTCATCGACACGGCCCGCCGCTACGGCGTCTCGGTCAACTTCCAGATCCCGCAGTTCAATCCGGAGATGTACGGCCCTGGCGCGCAGCAGTGGATGCCGTCGCCGGACGAGATCCGCAAATTGATCGGCAAGATCATCGCTGCAAAAGATGCCGGCGCGCCGGTCCTTTTCTCATCGCGCTCGTACGGCCGCACGCTGCAGTGGGAGGATTTCTCGAAGGAACGCGATGACCGTCCCGGCCAGGCGTCGCCCTGCACGGCCGGCAAATACTTTCTGCAGATGGAGCCGAACGGCGACATCTATCCGTGCGTGCTGCAGATCGGGACCTTCCAGCCGAAGAACGCCTTCCGCGATGGCGTCGAGAACGCGTGGCGGCACGCGTCGAGCCACTCCTGCTTCGATTGCTACAACACCTGGCTGAACGAAAACCGAGGGATCTTCGACCTGCACCCGGCCATCCTCAAGAACTTTTGGTCGAACTACCTTCGCGCGCGGTAAAAGGAACCTCTTCGCCCCTCCCCATCTCCGCGTGAACCCGTCCCCCTTCGGCTCAACGCTAAAATGTTATTAGCGTTATGCACCGAAAACCCTCCCGCATGTTCATGGAATATGGTGTATCACCATAAAATTGGCCCGGAAGTGCCTGTATGCACAGAAGTTAGGCGTTGACTCCGGACCTCCTTTCCATAGAATACGCCCTCGCCGCTGTCCAATACGGTGCCAAGGAGTGAGCATGGATCAACGCTATTCAACAATCATCTTTGTCCCGCACGCGCGGGCGAAGTTCCGGAAGTTGAAGGTGTCGCACCGCCTGCTCTTCTCCGTCGTTTCGATCGTTACTTCGTCGCTTTGTCTCTCGACGTTCTTCTCGGTCCAGTACTTCACCTCCCTCTCGCAGACCCACGAGCTCAGCAAACTTCGCCACGAAAACAAGGAGCTGCAAACCGCCAACGAGCAGTTCAGCAAGTCGGTTGAAGCACTCCGTGGACAGCTCCACACCGTTGAAGACCGCACCCGCAAACTGGCGATCTACGCCGGCATCAGCAGCCTCGATGACAGCGCCCAGGGCGGCGCCGGCGGCCTTCGACCCCAGGACCTCGGCAACAACCCCTACCGCGATGACGTCGACAAAATGGCGTTCCGCTCGCACCGCATCGAGAGCGATCTCTCCGTGCTCGAGCAGAAGCTGGTCGCGCAGTCGCAGCTTCTGGCGTCGACCCCGTCGATCGCTCCCGTCCGCGGCATCCTGACGGACGGCTTCGGCGGACGGTCCGATCCATTCACCGGCGAGCCGGGCACGCACAACGCGGTCGACATTTCGTCCGCAGTCGGCCAGGCCGTTCGCGCTCCCGCCGACGGCATCGTGGTCAAGGCCGAATGGGCCAACGGCTACGGCAACGTGATCTACCTCTCGCACGGCTACGGCTTCTCGACCCGCTACGGTCATCTTTCGGCCTACGCGGCGAAGCCGGGCCAGCACGTGAAGCGCGGCGATGTCATCGCCTACGTCGGTTCCACCGGCCGCTCCACCGGCCCGCACCTGCATTACGAGGTGCGCCTCAACAACGTGCCGGTCAACCCGCTCGCGTACATCCTCAACGCGTTCTAGGCCGGCACGGCCGGCGGCGTTGCTTGCCCGAGGCACAGCCATCATTTTCGCTCGATCGTTCTGCCGCGCAGACGACGCCGGATGGCGTCTCGTACGGTAGCCGGTGGTCCGAGCGAAGCGAGCGACCACCGGTAAACCAGGCGCGCTCAGACACCGACCCCGGAGGGTGTCGCGTATCAAATACAAAGCGTCGTGGATTCCCTCCGCGACCGCTGCCGCGGTCGGGAAATCGTGCGCGTTCGTGGTCCGGTGGTCTCGCGCTTCGCGAGCGACCACCGGCTACCTTCCGTGACGCCATCCGGCGTCGGGTTTCGGTGAACCGCGACGCCGTCAGAACAATCGCCGGCCGTAGATGTCGTGTTCGTCTGCTTCGTTGACGAACAGCCAGCCGACGAAATCGCCGGGCTCGAAGGTCTCGCCGGGATAGCGCGTGGCGTCGAAGGCTGCCGATCCAAATCGCTCGATGTCGCCCGGCTTCGCATTCGTGAGTCTCTGCTGCCAGCGCTCGAAGTTCGAGAGCCGCAGATCGACCCATCCTGACGCCGCGTACTGCTCGATGCGTTCGGCGTTCAGATCAGCGACGCTGCGCCCCGCGACGACGGGAGGAATGCTGATGCGCGGACCGCGCGTGATCGTCAGCCGGCCGCCGCGCTCGCGAAGAATAGGCGTACCGACGCGAACGATGGTGCTCGTCACCGCCGGATTCGCGGCGAGGTAATCCTCGACGCGGCGTTGCATCTCCGCGGCGTCGATGGCCGCGATCTCGACGATCTTCGCCGTCCCCGCCGCCTGCCCGATCAAGTACCCCTCGGCCAAAAGTTTCGACAATCGCGGCGGCCCGAGGTGACCGACGGCGATGGAGGGGACCTCGCCGCGCTTCTGCGCTTCGAGCGTCTGCATTTGACGAATCGCGTGATCGCGAAGCACTCCGGCGCGGTAACTCGGCTCGGTGATGGCGCCATCGATCGCGGCCAGGACGTCGCGGCCGGTCGAAGCGCCGATGATTTCGAGGACCACCGTGCGCGCCACTTCCTCCGGCGTCACGTACTCCATCTGCCGCGGAAACGTGATCGCCTGAAACTCGCCGATCGAGAAGAAGCCGTTCTCGCCCGTGTCGGCACCGATCACCTCCAGCGGCACGTCGCGGCCTTCGAATCGCTCGTAATGCGCGTCATCGCGCAACTGCAACTGCGCGCCGAGCGCTTCCTCGTGCGGTTCAACCAGATACGCCTTGCCAGTCTCGCCGCGAACGCCGATGTGCCGCTTCTCCACGCGACGAAAGCCGATCATCGCGCCCGGCTTCACTTCCTTCACGATCGCGCTGTGCTCTTCCTCGGATGCGCCCGGCGTCCGCGCCATCAGGAAGAGCAGGCCGGTGTGTGCGAAGCCGATCGCCGATTTCGCCAGCAGCGTCAGGGACGGCTTGTCCTCGCTGTGCGTGTACGGAATGTTCAAGCCCATCCCGCCGGTGCCGGTCGTGCCGACCTTCACGTAAATTTGGACGTCCGTGTTTTTGAGCGTCTCGTTCAGCAGCAGGATGTGCCGCGCGATCTGCGGGATGCCTTGCGCGATCAGCAGCTTGCGGATGGTCGCAAACAGCGGCTCCAGCGCCTCGCGCGGAATGTCGCCGGTGCGGTCGCGAAAGCCGTCGATCAACTCTTTTGTCTCGATGGCCAGCTCGAATTCGTTCTGATAGCTGATGGCCGTGGCCGTGTTGATCGAATCGATCACGATCTCCGGCTGATACTTCGCGACGAGTTGATACAGCGCCGACGTTTGATAGCTCACTTCGCGGCGAAAGACGGCGTCGAAGAGTTTGTCGTAATACTCCCGGTTTTCAACGACCGACACGCGATCGATACCCTTCAGCTCCTCGGGGACGAAGATGTTGCCCCACTCGCCGGCGAGGTCGATGCCCTCACCGAGCTGGTCGCGCAAAAATTCGAGCGCCGACTTCACCTCGGCTTCACTGACCGCCGCGATGACGATGCGTTTGGGGCTCAGCTCGCGCGCCACTTCGCGCGCAACCTGCACGCCGACCATCCCGCCACCGCCTAGGATCAGGACCGTCCCGGCGGTGCGCGTCAATCGCGATCCTCTTCTCCGACGGGAAGGTCCCAACGCTCGGTGATGCGCTCGTGCGTCAGCCACTTCTCGCAGTCGAGCGCCGCCATGCAGCCGGTGCCGGCCGCGGTGACGGCCTGGCGATAAACGTGATCGACGGCATCGCCGCACGCGAAGACGCCCTGAATGTTCGTGGCCGTCGAATGCGGATGGCGAAGACAGATGTAGCCGCGCTCATCGAGCTCGAGTTGCCCCGCGTAGACCTGCGTGTTCGGCGTGTGGCCGATGGCGACGAAGAGGCCCTGCGTCGCGAAGTCCGTGACGTCGTTCGATTTCAGATTGCGCAACTTCAGCGACGTGATGCCGCCCTCTTTCGTTCCGATGACTTCATCGACGGTCGAGTTCAGGATGAACTGAATCTTCGGATTGCCGCGGGCGCGATCCTGCATGATCTTCGACGCGCGCAACTCCTCGCGGCGATGGACGACCGTGACCTTGCTGGCGAACTTGGTAAGAAACGTGGCCTCTTCCATCGCCGAGTCGCCGCCGCCGACCACGACAATCTCCTTGTTCTTGAAAAAGAATCCGTCGCAGGTGGCGCAGTAGGAAACGCCGAAACCCTGCAGCGCTTTTTCGCTCGGCAAACCGATCTGCATGGCCGACGCGCCCGCCGCGACGATCAGCGACTCGCATTCGTAGATGTGCGAGTCGGTGGTGATCGTGAACGGATGGCCGATGAGCTGGACGCTCTCCACCTGCTCCATCTTGAAGACGGCGCCGAAGCGCTCGGCCTGCTGCCGCATCAAATCCATCAGCTTCGGCCCGAGGATTCCGTCCGGGAAGCCGGGATAGTTTTCGACGTCGGTGGTAATCGTGAGCTGTCCGCCCGGCTGCAACCCTTCGAGGACGAGCGGCGCGAGATTCGCGCGGGAGAGATAGATCGCCGCGGTGCATCCGGCCGGGCCGGACCCGATGACGATCACTTTGTAGTCAGTAATTCGTTCCATGGCGGCGCGCATTCTATCGCGGGGGAGCTGTCATCCTGAGCCGCCGGAGCGACAGAGGCGAAGCCGGCGTCGCGTAGGACGGTCGAAGGACCCCCGGACTGGCAACCCGGGGCGGCGGCTACTCACATGGCAAGCACCAGGGGGTCCTTCGACCGTCCTTCGGCGTTCCGCGCTTCGCGCTCCAGCGCCTCCGGCGGCTCAGGATGACAGGCTAAAACAACTTCGCTTGCGGCGGCTTCGCGCCTCCGCGCAACGCGTCGATGAGGGCTTGGCCGAGGAGGGCTTTCTGCCAGTTGCGCATCGAGGAAATGCCGTCGAGATCGGCCGGCTCCTGCGGCTGCGCCTGCGCGACGGTGAGAAGAACGTGGCGCGGTGCGAGCACGGAGGCGTCGACCTTGAGGTCTTTCGCGATCTTGTCGCGCGCTTTTTTCATTCGATCGACGCGCGCTTCGAGCTCGCGGTCGCGCAGCCACGTCTTCGCTTCGCCCTTCTCCGGCAGCTCGTCCTCGGGGATGGCCAGCGCTTCCTGCACGATGCGGATGACGTCGCGGCTGTAGCGGCCGCGGTGATATCCGGAGACGCCTTTGATGACGCCGAACTCCTGCGGCGTGACCGGCTTGACCTTCGCCACTTCGAAAATCAGATCGTTGCTGAAAATCTTGAACGGTGGACGATCGGCCTCGCGCGCGAGACCGTCGCGATAATCGTAGAGTCCACGGACGACGGCGAGTGACCGGCGATCGAGCGCACCGAGTCCTTTCAAGCGCCGGAACGGCTCCTCGTCGGAGTCCTTTTCGTTGAAGCGGATCTGCTCCAGCCGCGCGAACTCCTCCACCGCCCACTCCCAACGTCCGAGTGCCGTCAACTCGTCGCGCAAGCGATCGGCCAGCGCGATCAGGTGACGCGTGTCGGTCGCGGCATAGTCGAGCATGTCGGGCGGCAGCGGGCGCATGGCCCAATCTGCACGCTGATGTTTCTTGTCGACCTTGAATCCGAAATGGCGATCGAGCAGCGCAGCCAGTCCGAATGCTTCGTAGCCGAGGAGTTGCGAGCAGACCATCGTGTCGATCAGGTTGCCGATGGTGAAGCCGAAGTCGCGATTGAGGATGCGCAGGTCGTAATCGGCGCCGTGCAGGATCTTCACGATGTTGCGATCCGCGAGGATCTCGCCGAACTTCGCCAGATCGAATTTGCAGAGCGGATCGATGATCAGATCCTCGCCCGGAATCGACATCTGAATCAGGCAGACTTTGTCGAAGTACGAATGCAGCGAATCGGCCTCGGTGTCGAGCGCGACCACCGGCTGCGCGGCCACGCGCGCCATGGCCGCATCGAAGTCCTGCTGGTTGTCGATGAAGATCACAGCAGGAGCTCCCGCAATCCGATCGATACCAGTTTCTCGTTGAACGCGCTGCGATCGAACGCTTCGCTCGCGGCGAGCGCGCGAACATCATCGCGATCCTCGGACATGCTGAGCAACAGCGCGACATCCTCGGCGGACGGAACGCGAATCTCCCGCTCGTAGAACGCGACCGTGCGCGCATTCGCGAACATCCGCGCGTAGAGCGCGTTGCTGGCGACGAGAACATGGACGCGCACATCGCCATCTTCTTCATCGATCCAGTTCAGCGGAATCAGATCGAGCTCCTCGGCCTGATCGATTTCGTCCCGATCAACACGAAATCCACGATTGTTGGCCATCATCGCAACCTGATTCTTCTGTTGCGGTTGCATCAGGCCGAGGACGTCGATCGAGCCGGTGTCGACTAAGCCGCCCAGCCACGCCGCGCGAGCGACACTCCCAAGAAACATCGACTCGATCCTTAGCTTTGATAGTAGCTCCGCGACAGCTTCGACTGCACGTGCGTGGCGCGGCGTAGCGCGGAGCGGATGCATGAGTGGCGGATTATATGTTTCGCGGGCTACCATCCCATCAGTGCTCGACCGCCTTCGCGAACTCGTCTCGCATCACTGGGGATACGACTCGTTCCGCCCGCTGCAGCAGGAAGCGATGATGGCGTCGATCGAGGGGCGCGACTCGCTGGTGGTGATGCCGACCGGCGGCGGAAAATCGCTCTGTTACCAGGCGCCGGCGCTGCTCAGCGAGCACGTAACCGTCGTTGTTTCACCGTTGATTTCCTTGATGAAGGATCAGGTGGATGGACTGCGCGAATGCGGCGTTGCGGCGGCGCAACTCAACAGTTCTCAGAGCAGCGACCGGCAACGCGCGATTGAACGCGCTGTGCTCGACGGAAAAATCAAATTGCTCTTCGCGTCGCCGGAGCGGCTGGCGATGAGCAGTTTTCGCGATCTGCTGCAACGTGCGAACGTCCGCACGTTCGCGATCGACGAGGCGCATTGCATCAGCCACTGGGGCCACGATTTCCGGCCTGAGTACCGGCAGCTTCGCGATCTTCGAAAAACGTTCCCCGAGGCCTCGGTGCACGCGTACACGGCCACGGCGACGCCACAGGTGCGGCGCGACATTGCCGAGCAGCTTTCGCTTCGCGATCCTTTGATGCTCGTCGGCGATTTTGACCGGCCCAATCTCACCTATCGCGTTCTGCCGCGTCACGACGAATGGAAGCAGGTGCTGGAAGTCGTCGAGCGGCATCAGGGCGAGGCGGGAATCGTTTACTGCATCCGCCGGCGCGACGTCGATTCGCTATCGGAAAAGCTCCGGCGCAAAGGGATCAACGCCGTCGCGTATCACGCGGGTCTCGCACCCGAGGAGCGCCGCGCGGCGCAGGAACAATTCGCGACGGAGAAATGCGACCTCGTCGTCGCCACCGTCGCCTTCGGCATGGGCATCGATCGATCGAATGTCCGTTTCGTGCTGCACACGGGGATGCCGAAGTCGATCGAGCATTACCAGCAGGAGAGCGGACGCGCCGGCCGCGACGGACTGGAAGCGGAGTGCGTGCTGCTCTACTCCGCCGCGGACGCGATCGTGTGGCGGACGATGCTCGAGCGCGGCGGCGACGGCATCGAACCCGATCCGGCGTGGGTCGAGTCGGCGATGCGGCACGTGCGAGATCTCGATCGATACTGCTCCGCGGCCACCTGCCGGCACAGCGCGCTGGTCGAGTATTTCGGCCAGCAATACACCGCCGACAACTGCCACGGCTGCGACATCTGCCTCGGCGAAACCGAGAGCGTCCCCGACGCGATCGTGATCGCACAGAAGATCCTGTCGTGCGTCTATCGCGTGAATCAGTCGTTCGGCGTCGGTCATGTCGTCAGCGTGCTTCGAGGCGAAGACACGGAGAAAGTTCGCGACCGAGGGCACGCACGCTTGTCGACCTTTGGATTGTTGAAAAGTTCAACGAAGCACGAGCTGCGCGAATGGATTTATCAACTCATCGCACAGGATTTTCTCCGCCAAACCGACGACGAATACCCGATCCTTCGCCTCGGCGCGCGCGCTCGCGACGCGATGAAAGGAATCGCCGAGGTCAAGCTGCGGCAGCCGGCGGTGCGGAAGAAGGAGAAGGCCGCGTCGCGGTCGTCGTCCGGCGCGGCGCCGCTCGATCCTATGCAACCGCACGATCGCGAGCTGTTCGAGCGGCTGCGCGTCTGGCGGCGTGCCGAGGCAGAGCATCGCGGCGTCCCGCCGTACGTCATCTTCAGCGACAAGACGCTGCGCGAAATCGCGCGGGTGCGGCCAACGACGCTGTACGAGCTGCGTTCCATCTACGGCATCGGCGACGCGAAGCTTGAAGCGTTCGGCGAAGCGCTGATCACACAGATCCGCGAACATTGCGCGATCGCGCCATCGTGAGCAGCAGCCACACCGCGAATGCGCACGAGCCGACGCCGGCGGCCAGCCCGAGCATGCGCAAGACGAACGCGAAGAAGTGATCCGCCGGCAGCATGTGCAACGCGCCGAGGATGTAGCCCCAGTCGTGTTCCAGATCCTCGGATGACGCGAAGCCGACCAGCGGAAGGTCCTTCGATCGCGCATCGCCGACGTACGCCGACAATTCATACAAGCTGTACGAAAGCCAGAATCCGCCGACCGAGGCGCCGAAGTAATCCCGCTGCCGGACCACGAAGTAGAGGACGCAGATGATCGGGATCGCTATCTGAAACACGCTCCCCATGATCGAGGTGATGAAGTGCGGCGCCCACGCGAAGACGAGATGCCCCATCTCATGAAATCCGAGCGTGATGCCGTAGAAAATCGTCCAGCGCGTCGGATCGCGGAACTTGACCGTGAAGAGGTAGACGAGGAAAAGCAAAAGGAGCGCACGCGGAATCCACATGCGTCCGTTACACCATTCGCGGGCGTCGTCGAGGAGGAGATCGAGGGTTGTTGGTTCGCGCTGTCTTGGCGCGGGCTCAATGTGACCCATTAGCCGAAGTGTAAACGCACGTCGCTGCTGCTCACGGAAAGCCGCGGAGCGGCGAAATCTACGTAGCCCAATGCGTAAGCATTGGGAAAGGCGAGTGGCAGAGTTTCCAGCCGCGGAGCGGCGGCATTTCGAATGAGCAATCGATACGAGATGCCGCCGCTCCGCGGCTCAACATCCGCGCGTCTCAAATCCCAACGCTCACGCGTTGGGCTACGTAGATATCGCCGCTCCGCGGCTGAAATCGTCCTCGCGCTTCTTACAGATACTCCAGCACCCTTGCCACGTGCTCCCACTCCGTGGCCCCATTTCCGATGGCGACGCGGATGCCGTAGCGGCTGGCGAGGCGGGTGTGGGAGACGAACAGGCGGCCGCTGGCGTTCATCCGTTCGAGGGCTTCGATGCTGGCGCGTTCGGAGGCGGCTTCGTCGATGACGCCGTCGTTGCGGACGACTTTGCGGAAGACCACAACGCTCAGGCTCTGCGGCGCGATCAGTTCGACGTCGTCGCGTTTTTGCAGTTCGGCGGCGAGTCGCGCGGCGTCGGCGATGTGCTGCCTGATCACCGACTGCATTTTCGCGATGCCGTAGTGCTCGAAGAGGAACCACAGTTTCAGTGCGCGGAAGCGACGGCCGAGTTGGAGGCCGTAGTCCATGTAGCTCAACTCGCCGGTATCGCTCGTCTTCAGGTATTCGGGGACGAGGGAGAACGTCTCGCGCAGCACTTCGGGATGGCGCGTATAGAGCACGCTGCAGTCGATCGGCGTGAAGAGCCACTTGTGCGGATTGACGACGATCGAGTCGGCGGCCTCGACGCCGTCCCACAGCCAGCGAAACTCGGGGCAGATCGTGGCCGGGCCCGCGTAGGCGGCATCGACGTGAAGCCAGGCGTTCTCGCGTTTCGCGATCGCGGCAATGCGGCGGACTGGATCGATGGCGGCGGACGATGTCGTACCAACGGTCGCTGAGATCGCGCAGGGAACGAATCCGGCGGCACGATCGTGGGCGATGGCGGCTTCGAGCGCGTCGACGCTCATCGCGAACGTGTCGTCGCCGGGGATCTTCACCACGCCTTCGATGCCGAGCCCGAGGGCCAGCGCGCCTTTCTCGATGGAGGAGTGCGCGTGTTCGGAGCAGTACACGCGCAGGATCGGCGCGCCGGCGAAACCGTGCGTGCGCATGTTCGGTGCGGCGCGTTGGCGTGCAGCGGCGAGGGCGAGAAAGGAGTTGATCGACGCGGTGTCGTTGATGATGCCGAAGAGATCGTCCGGAAGCCCGAGGGCCTCGCGAAGCCAGCGGAGCGTGACGGTTTCCAGTTCGGTCAGCGACGGCGACGTGCGCCAGATCATCCCGTTCACGTTCAGCGCGGCGGTCAGCAGCTCGGCGAGGATGCCCGCTTGCGAGCCGGTGATCGAAAAGTAGGCGAAGAACGCGGGGTGGTTCCAATGCGTGATCCCGGGCATGATCTTCTCGCCGACTTCAGCCAGGATCGCGTCGTAGGGACGTCCGCCGATGCTCGGTTTCGCGGCGAACTGTTTCTCGATGTCGCCCGGCTTCACGCGCGAAAGGACGTCGTACTGATCGACGCCGTCGAGGTAGTCGGCGATCCAGTCGATCAGTTTGTGGCCGGCGGCGCGAAACTCAGTACTCGTCGAATCCAGCTTCGGCATGCGGCGCATCTTCCTCGGCCAGCAACGAATTCGCAAGCATCAGAAACACGGCGAAGGTGATGGGGACCGCGATCTGCGCGGTGAGCCGCGGCCACGAACTCAGCACATGCCAGCGCAGGCCGTTCGGCGTGATGAAGTAGACGGCGACGTAGAAGACGCACTGGATCGCGGTGACGAGATAGGTGAAACGCTCGCGACGCCGCGCCGGCGCGAGAAGGATGCCGATCAGGATCGCGATCCAGAACCACGGCTTGGTCAACTCCTCCGCCAGAAACATCAGAATCTGATGCGCATGCGGCAGGCGCACGAGCAGGCGTGAGATTGCCGAACCTTCGACGATGTCCGTCGGCAGCGTGTGAGCAGCTCGCAGGATGAGCCACGGAGCGGCGAGCAGATACGCGGGCGCGAGTTTGCGAAGTCGGACCGGCGCGCGAGACCACGACGTCGCGACGACCGCGATCGTCACCGCCACGAGCAGCGCCAACCCTTCGTTCTTGCAGTTCGCGGCGAAGCCGAGCATCAGCGCGGCGTGGCGCCAGGAAACATCGTCGTCATCGAGAAGCGCCGCGCGGACGAAGAGAACGCCGGCGCCGCCGAACGCGATGAGCGCTCCTTCCGCGAGGCCGACGTAGCGGCTGAAACCGAGCGCCGCCACCAGCATCGCAAGCAGCGCTGCGAAGAACGGCGTCGTCTCCCGCGCCGCGAGCGAACGCGCGACGAGCGCCAGCGCGACGGCCCAGGCCACGCAGGTCAATCCCATCCAGCGATCGCTCCATCCTCCGTTGAGCAGCGCCACGAAGTCGTAATTCAGCGGCACAAGGAGCGGATAGTCGGGATGGGTGAAGGTGTTCCAGCGGCTTTCGAGAAAACGCCAGTCGATGCCGTCGATCTCGAGGAACGTTCGCGCCTTCAATCCCCAGATCGCCCAGAAGTCCCACTCCCACAGCGGCGCGAGCGTGGCGTAGAGCGTGTAGCAGACGATCGTGAAGAGGGTGACGAGGTCGAGAAGATGTAGTTTTGTCTGCTGGCTCGCAACGTCATCGGATTGCCGTCGCGCGATCAACGCAGCGACGCAAAAGACGATCAGCGACGCGATCGTGACGCTGATCAACGTCCAGCGAATGTGCGCGATCGACAGCGTCAGGAGCACGAAGTACATCGTCCCGCTGCCATACAGGAACGCCGTCCCGATCAGCAGCGGTCCTCGGGCGCGCCGATCCACCGCGAGGGCGATCGGGATGCCGAGTACGGCGAGGCTTAGGATGGCGACGAGAGTTGCCGTCATCGCTGCCGCAGCCTCAACAGCGCGCCGCGCCCTTCACGCCACACAATGTCCGCAGGAACTCGCAGGCCGACGCCGAACACGGCGATGTACTTCGCCGCAAGGAAGTTCTTCTGCACTCGGGCGTTGTCGGCGGTGACGAGCGGCAGCACCTCCCGCCCGGTCAGAAAGTAGCTGGCGCGGTAGTAGGCGTACGAATAGCCGCCATCCCAATTCATCGCCGGAACGATCACGGCGATCGTGTCGCCCGGCTTCGTGTGTTCGCGAACGCCCTGGAGGAAGAGTGGGAAGTCGGGCCAGGCGCGGTCGGGATATCGCGCCATCGCCCGCACGGATTGCGCTCGGTCGATGAAGGGCAGCTCCAGCAGCCGCGAGGCAACGCCGAGAACCACGATTGCGGCCAGACAGAGAAGGCTGAAGGTTTGGCGGAGAGTCAACCGCGCGATTGTCGCATCAAGACGCGCCGCGTCCGGAGAGAACCGCCGGAATCGTGCGCAGCAGGATCTTGAAATCGAGCGACGGCGACCAGTTGTCGATGTACTGCAGGTCGAGCTGCATCCAGCGATCGAAGTCGACGTTGTTCCGTCCGCTCACCTGCCAGAGGCAGGTCAGACCCGGCTTCATCGACAGCCGTCTCCGATGCCACCGGTGATATGCCGCGACCTCCTCGGGGATCGGAGGGCGCGGGCCGACCAGGCTCATGTCGCCCTTCAGCACGTTCCAGAGCTGCGGCAGTTCGTCGAGCGAAAACTTGCGCAGCACGCGGCCGAAGGCGGTGATGCGCGGATCCGATTTCGCTTTGAACACAGGTCCCGTCATTTCGTTCAGATGCGTGACCTCGCCGCGGCGTTCGAGCGCATCCTCGTACATCGTCCGGAACTTGAAGAGTGTGAACACGCGGCCGTTCAACCCCATCCGCTTCTGTTTGAAAAAGACCGAGCCTGGCGAGGAGAGCTTGATCGCGATCGCGGCGATGCCGATGATCGGAAGCGAGAGAAGCAGGAGCAGCATCGAGACGGCGATGTCGAGCAACCGCTTGAGGGCGAGCTGTGATTCGTTTGACGGCGTCGTGGTGAAGGTGAGGAACGGAATCCCTTCCAGCTCCTCCAACTCGACGCGGGCCACGCGGTTGGGAAAGAAGTTCATGGCCACGCGGGTGCGGATGCCGAGCTCTTCGCACATCAGGAAAATCTGCTTCATTTCGTCGAGCTTCTTGCGCGTGACGGCGAAAACGATCTCGTCGATCGGCTCCGCGAACTGGCCGCCTTCGAGGAGCCGGCGTAGGTCGGGAACGCTGCCGTAGACGCGGAAACGCGCCCAACCATTCGAGAGGCGATGGCCGTCCGAGACGAATCCGAGGATCTTGTAGCCCCAGTACTTGTGTCCTTCGACCGTGCGGGCAACCTCGATCGCGCGGCGGCCCGTGCCGACGATGAGGATCGTTCGATAGTTCAGACCCTTTCTGCGGACGTAGCGGGCGACGACGCGCACCACGACCTTTTCGAGTACCAGCAGCAGCGCGGCCAGGACGCCGAAGAGAATGAACCAGGCGCGCGAGAGCTGGCGCAGCGGCAGGAGGTAGGCGAGCGTGGCCAGGATGGCGTTGCCGACGAAGACGACGCGGATCGCCGTCAGCACCTCGCGCAGCAGTGCGATCGTGCGGTGGCTGTGGTAGCTGTGATAGCCGAAGAGCAGGATCGACCAGAGGATCAGGACGACCGGATAGATCTTGATGTAGTCGCGCAGCGGGAACAGGCCGGTCGGAAACTGCGTGGGCGCGATCTTCGGCAGGACGAGATCGCGGATGAAGAACGCGGCAAAGAAGGCAGCCGTCGTGAGCGCCAGGTCGGCAACGTAGACGACCCTCGCGATCATGCGCGCTTTTTCTTTAAGCATTCAACCTCTTCGCCACGGTACGTCCTCGAATGTACTGCACTGGCGTCCGTCCGGTATACGGAAATGAATCCGAGCCCGTCTAGTGCCCCACGATTTCAGCAAAAAGCCGCTCGTACGCATCCGTTACCGCACTCCAGCTGTACCGCTCGCCTGCTCGCCTTCGGGCAGCGATCCTCATCTGCTCGCGCAACACGGGCGACGCGAGGAATTCTCGAAGTGTGCCTGAAAGGGTTTCGGACGGACGCAGGCGGAAGTAACCGGCGGCATCCCCTCCCACTTCCCGGTTCTCGGGGGTGTCGTGCGCGAGGACGCAGCCGCCCGAGGCCATGGCCTCGATCATGGCGGGATGGGTGCCGCCGACTTCCGTGGCCTGAATGTAGAGGAGCGCGTTGCGCTGCAGGGTCCGGTAGTCGGGGCCGTAGAGCGCGCCGGGAAAAAGGATGCGATCGGAGGCATGACGTTTCAACGCCGTGTCGAGGTCGCGGGCGTAGGCGGCGGCACCGAGCATGACGAGGGGCGGGAGTCGGGTGTCGGGCCTCGGGTGTCGGAGCAAAGCAGTACCAGGTTCTCCTCCGACGCCCGACTCCCGGCTCCCGACTCCCGCGACCCGCTCGTACGCCTCGACCACCTCCAGCGGATTGTTCTCCGGCTCGAAGCGGCTGACGTAGAGGATGTAGTTGCCCGCCTCCACACCGAGCCGATCGAGAACGTCGCTGTCCTCCTCTGACGGGAACTCCGCGCCATAGGGGATCGTGACCGGCTCGATGCCGTAGCGGCTTCGGTAGTACTCGGCGATCACGTTCGCGTCGGCTACGACCTTGTTCGCGAACAGTGCCGAGAACGACTCGCCGATGGCGTAGACGAGTCTCCCGGCGGCGTTCCACTTGCGGCGATGGCGTTCGATGCCGTCGACATTGATGGCGACGGGAATCCGCGCTGCGCGCAGCAACGGGAGGACGAACGCGTTCGCAGCGTTGCAGAGGAGGACCACGTCGAAGTCTCGTCGTAGTGCATCGAGCGAAGAGAGGAGCGTGTGGGTGACAGTCTCAAAGTACTTGTGGCGAATGGCGGGGAGGACGATGCGGTGGACGGGTGTCGGGTTTCGGGTTTCGGGTGTCGGGGCGTTTGTCGACTCGCTGGTACTCCGACCCCCGACCCCCGACTCCCGACTCCCGACTCTGCAATACACCCAAACCTCATGTCCCCGCTCCACCAGCCGCGCCGACAGCTCCTCGGCGAATGTCTCGAAGCCGCCGTAGCGCGCCGGAATGCCGCGCGTGCCGGCGATGGCGATTTTCAAACGAACCATCCGGCCAGATCGCGGTCGGAAATGCGTCTGCGGCTCTGGATTGCGCGGCGTTTCTCCATGATCCGCCGGCGATTCTTCCACAGCCATGTCAGCGCCGGAAGGGAGCTCCGCTCGATCGTGAGTGTCGCCAGGATCACGATCAGATCGCGCGTCAGCTCGAACGGCGCGTTACGTAAGGCGAGATACAGCCCTTCGTTTTTCAGCCGCAGCAGGAAGCGGTTCTTGACGCCGTGCATGTTGATCACCGCTGACAGCGCCCGCCGCTTTTCCGGCGTGACGGTGCGGACGTGATGCGCAACTGCCTCCGGCACGTAGATCGCCTTCCATCCGAAGAGCCGCCCGCGCCAGGCGACGTCGGCATCCTCGCGAAATGCGAAGAAATCTTCGTCGAGAAATTCGCCGCCGACGGTGACGTCGGTGATGAATGTGGCGCGATACATGGCGGCGGCGCCGGAGACGCCGAAAACTTCTTGGGTGTCGGGGGTCGGGTGTCGGGTGTCGGAGTCCGAGGTCTTTTCCGGTCTTCGACTCCCGACTCCCGACTCCCGACTCCCTTGTCCGATGTCGAAATGCCGCCCCGACCGCGTCATACGGATGCCTTTGCTGTCGACGAATCCGCTGTCGGCTTGCAGCAGTTTGCCGGTAGCCATTCCGAAGCCGTCCATCGCGGAGACGAGCGAGGAGACGTAATCGGGTTCGAGGTACGCGTCGGGATTCAGCAGCAGCACGAATTCGCCGTTTGCAACCCTCACCGCATGGTTCACCGCGGCGCTGAAACCGCGGTTCGTATCATTAATGATGTGTTGTGCCGTCGCGCACTCACGGACGATCGCCACCGAGTCGTCGGACGACGCGTTATCGACGTGGATCAGCTCAATCGGTCGATACGTTTGCGCGGCGAGCGCGGCGAGGCAGCGGCGGAGAAACGGTGCGCTGTTCCAGGTGACGATGACGACCGAGACCAGGCCGTTCGTCAGGCGCCGCTCCAGCGGTTGAAGGCCTTGCGCATCACGCCCGCGTACGCGCGCGCCGCGGTCCAGCGCCCGAGGCGCCGGTAGGCGATGCCGGCGAGCGCGGGAGGAATCCGCAGCAGCATCCCGATCACGATCGCCCATCGCAACGCCTCGGCTCGACCCGGCGACAACCACTTGCGCGCGTAGAGCCACATGTTGCGATACCAGAGCGCGATGAATTCGGCGAAGGGGACATGTTCGAGGCTGGCCCCGCCGAAGTGCCGCGCCCGCGCCGCCGGAACGACGAAGATCGTGTGTCCCGCTTCCGCCAGACGCCGGCAGTAGTCGACATCCTCGAACCACGCCGGCGCGAACTGTTCGTCAAACGCTCCGACCTCGGCGAACACCTCGCGGCGCAGCAGCAACGCCGCAGCGGCCGGCTGCTCGACCGGCTGCGGATGCGTCAACTCCAGTTCGCGGTATCGGTAACGCGCCGTGGTGCGGTTCGCGGGAAAGAGTTTGTCGATGCCGAAGACTTCGCTGACCAGCGTACGCAGCGTCGGCAGGCGGCGCAGTTGAAACTCGCGCTGCGAGTCACCCGCTTCGTCGGACAGTAGCGGCGCCGCCGCGGCGACGACGGGGTTCGCATCGAGAAACTCGACCAGCGTTTCCAGCGCGCACGGCTCGAGCTCGCAATCGGGATTCAAGAGAAAGAGATAGCGGCCGCTCGTTCGCGTGGCCACGCGATTGACACCGGCGGCGAAGCCGAGGTTGGCCGTGCCGCGGATCACTTCGACGTGATCGCCGATGACCGTCAACGTCTTATCCGCCGAGGCGTTGTCGTAGATCACGACCTCGTACGCGAGACTGCCACACGCCGCTGCGATCGACTGCAGGCAGCGCGCAATCCAGCGCTCGCTGTTCCACGTCACGATCGCGATCGAGAGATCGAGCGGGCGCGTGGAAACGCCGCGAAGGATGCGCGGCTCGTCGTGGTTCAGCGTTCTGGTTGCTTCTGCCATTCGTTTACTGCCTCAATCAGCGGCCGCGTGACCACGTCCCACGCGAACCTCGGCTGGATGCGGATCAGGTTAGATACGGACGCCGCGTAAAAATCGTCGTCTCGAATCAGTTTTTCGATTCCGTCCGCGACCGCCGCCGCATCCGACGCCGGCACAACCACGCCCAAACCCTCTGCCGCTACCAGCTCCGCCGCGAATCCGTTTTCCGTCGTGATCACCGGAACCGCCGCCGCGATGGCGTCGAACAGCCGCGTGCGAATCGAGTACGCGGCCTCCGCCGTCGGACGATGCAGCATGATAGCGGCTTTGCTGCGGCGCAGCCACGACAGGCGATCGCGATACGGAGTCCACGCATCGTTGGACTGCACGAACGGTGCACTGTTGGCGATGATCGCGTCGAGCCGGTCCTCGCGGCGCCGGTCGACGCTGTGCCGGTTCGGCCGCGAGCGTCCGAGGAAAAGCAGCCGGCAATCGACGCCGCGCCGATTGGCCTCCACCACCGCCTCGGCGGCAATTGCGGGATCGAGCCACTCCCACGTTCCGCCGCCCCACAGGATGATGTTCTCGCGCTCGTCGCCCGAGGCGACAGGGATGTCTTCGATGCCGAACGGGATTTCGACGATCGGAGCCGTCGCATCGCGATACAGCTCCCGCTGTTTCGCCGCCGCCACGATCAGCAAATCGCCCTCGGAGACCGCGCGATGCACGCGCCAGCGTTCCGCGCCGAGGTGGATGCGCTGCCGCATCGACGGATGACGGCCGTACATCTCCCGCAACTCGAGCAGAACGGGATCGAAAAGATCGTAGACGACGCGCTGCCCGCGACGTTGTCGACCAAATCCGCGCGCCGGTTGTCCGATCACAACGCTGGCCGCCCGCATCGCCACGAGCGCCTCGGCGCTTCCTCGCGCGGCGACACGAAAACCACACGGCCCCGGCAACTCCCCTTCCCGCTTGCAGATCAGCGTGGTCGTGGCGTGTTTGGCCAGCTCGCCGGCGAAGTGCCACGCGCGGATCCCCGGCCCGGCCATTCGCTCGCCGACGACGTCCGGCGTGTGCACCACGACCCCAAACATGGCCGCGCACTTTACCGCGTGAAGAGTCCCTGCCACATGCCGCGAAGCGAGGTGCGGCCGCGCAACGCGAGCTTCACGTCTTCAAGGATCAACGCTCCGATCCGTCCAACACCGCGGTGCCGGCGCGCGACGAGGTAGCGATTGCGCGTACGCAGCCGCAGCGCCTCGCCGCCGAGGATCGATGCCGATTGCGAGCCTCGATGCGTGGCCTTGATGACCGGTAGGACCTCGGTGCGCCATCCCGATTCGTGAAGCCGCGCGCAGAGGTCGACGTCCTCGTAGTAGGCGAACAGCGCCTCGTCGAAGATCGCCTCGCCGAGCGCCTCGCGGCGGTAAAGGGCGGAGGTTGCGGAGACGCCCCAAACGGGTGTCGGCTGTCGGCTATCGGCTGTCGGGACCGCACCATGGCTTGCCTGCCGGAAGGTGCCATCGCTGATGTCAATGCCGGCGCCGTCGATAGTGGTTTCGTCGCGGCGAAGAATGGTTTGGACAGCGGCGAGTTTTGGATCGGCGTCAAGCGCGGCGACAACCGTGGCCAGCCAATCGCGATCAAGGATCACATCATTATTGATGAGCGCGATGTAGTCGCCGGTCGCGTGCCGATACGCGGCGTTGTTGCCGCCGGCGAATCCGAGGTTGGTGTCGGAACGAAAGATATGCAGACCGTGACGGAACGCGATGCGCTCGGCGACCGGCGTCCGCGAGCCATTGTCGAAGACGATCACCTCGCGAGGGGGCAGCGTTTGCGAGGCGATGGAGTCGAGGCAGGCGCGCAGCATGTCGCCGCCATCGATATCGAGGACGATTACGGAGACATCACTCATGGCGCATCCAGTCGAGGTTCGCGCTTCCGTCGATGCAGCGGAGTGTGTTGCGGCCGGTCGTGGCGAGGTTGACCGGAAGATAGCCGTAGTTCGAACCGGTCGCAGGAAAAACGAAGGCCTGACCCCTCACTTCGATCGTCGCGCCGGTTTGCGATTGGTAGCGGACCGTGGATCGCCCCGCCTTCGCGAGGAATGAGAGCGAATCGCCGCGGCGCACGATCCAACCTCCTTGATAGAGAAAACGCGCCACCGTCCACTCGGCGGGGAAAATCTCGCCACCGCTGTGAGTGACGTGCCCGTCTTCGAATTCGATGCGATCAGCGGGGCGGCGTCCGTAAGTGAAGGCAGCAAGGAGGAGAGCCGCAAACAGGAGAGGTGCAGGTACTGTCATCCTGAGCCGCCGCAGGCGCGGCGCCGCAGGCGAAGCGCCGGAGGACGGTCGAAGGACCCCCTCAGTGCTTGCCCCGTGAAAAACCGCCGCCCTCCCTGGTTTCAATTGGGGGGTCCTTCGACCGTCCTGCGCCGGTCCGTCGCTTCGCGACTCTCGGCTTCGGCGGCTCAGGATGACGACGATCAACATCGCGCCGACCAGCACCACGCTCCCGACAACCGCCGCTAAATTCGGCCGGATGAAGCTCGGCATCAGTCGCGAGAAGTCGCTCTTCCAGATCGTGCTCAGCGACTCGCCGATGAAGTTTTCGCCGGTGGCGAGATGGAAGAGGCGCCATGGAAACGCGGCGCCGTGGATGATCAGCATGAGCGTCCAGAGCGCGATCACGGCGCGCGCGCCGGCACCGATGCGTTCCCACATCACCGCGACGCCCAGGGTAAGGATCGGCATCAGGACGACGATGTAGCGGAGCGGGGGCGACCAGCCGCCGTGCCACTCGGAACGCGGGATGAGGTAGAGGATGTAGAGCAGCGACGCGGACATGCCGAGGCGGAAGCCGCGAGGCATGGAGCGCCAGAGCGGGAGGGCGAGGATCGCCAGCGCATAGAGCGGCGCCTGAAAGACGATCCCGGCGGCGCCGTCGAGGACGAGGCCGAAGAGTCCGAGCCAGTAAAAGATCGCTCCGCTCGGAAGCAGCTCGCGGATCGAGTGCGTATTCATCGCGTTGCCGGAGATGAGCCACGCGATGACGAGCGGCACGGCAACGACCGCGGAGGCGATGGCGAGTTGTCGCTTCGTGCGCAGGACGCGAATCAGCAGCACGACGGCGAGCAAGCCGAATCGGATCTTCAGCAGCACCAGCGCAAAGATGGCCGCAATCCATCGCGGAGGTCTGCGCTGACGGATCCCGCGCACCGCCTCGAGAAAACAGAACGCTGCCGGGACCTCGGGCCAGATTCTCGTCGAATAAAAAACAATTGGTGGTCCGAACGTGATCAGCGGAAAAAGGATGCGCGTCGTTGCGTCGCTGATCCCTTCGTCTTCCAGGAAACGGATCGTCGAACGCGCCAGCAGCGCGCCGAACAGCGCGATGATCGCGAGCGCGCCGGGCAGACCGCCCGCGGCGTAGCCCGGCGTCAGCAGGATCGGCAGGAACGGCTCGTGCCGCGAGTACTGCTCGCCGTGCGCTCCACGCGGATCGCCTGGTTGCGGCAGGAGATCGGGACGGCCGGCATCCGAGTGTGCGATGTCGCGATATTGATTCGTCAAATCGAGATCGTGATCGCGGACGAGCGACTCCGTCATCAGCAGGTAGTACGGCTCATCACCATCGATCGGCGTCCGAAGCTGGAGCGGGATCATGAGCGCGTAGCCGATCGCCGCGATAACGAAGGCGCGGTTCGCGCTCCAACGGATTTCGTCCGCGAACGCGAGGAAGCCAAGCGGGATGGCGAGGAACAGCACGCCGGCCGCGACCAGCGTCAGGTACGGATCGGCGTCGATTCGCAGCACGCGTCCGAACGCTGCCAGACCAGCGAAGACGATCAGCGCGGCCAGTTCGGTTTCAAAACAGCGGCGCAGGGAGCGTCCGCGCAGCGCGACGAGCGGGATGCCGATGGCGGCGATGATGAAGAGCACCGTCATCGCGCCGGAAACTCGGCCGGCACGGCCGGCGGCGTTGGTTGCCCAAGGCTCGGCCACCATACCGAATCGATCTGCAGATGCGCGTCGTGCGGAAGGTTGGGCGCGGCGACGACGCGGATGGTTTTCATATCAGCGGCCGAAGCGATCGCGGTGCGGCCCGCGCCCCAGACCCACGCATTCGCGCCGTAGTCACGAATCTCCCCCGGCGAGAACCGCGGCAGCGGATTGCGCGAGGCGAAGAACTGCTCGCGGCGCATGAACCCGAAATCGGCAACGTCGCCGATGCTGACCGGGCGTGTGGTCTTGTTTCCGCGCGTGTCGGTCGCTTCGATCGTGCCGATGACGCGTCCCCGTTTGAGCCGCGCCATCTGTCCGCCGCTCATGGTCACCACGGCATGCCGCACGTGCGGAGGGACATCGATCGTCGTCGCTTCGGACGGCGCCAGCGCGACTCCGGCCGGACGTACACCACCCGCCGCCGGCTCGTAGTTCCGAACGACCGGCAACGCCCGCGCGATGATCCCGCTCCACGGCCAGAGCGCGAAGATGGCGACGGCGGTGGCGTAGGTCAGCGGTTTCACGCGATCGAGCAGCGGCATCAGGAACACAATCGCCACCGCGATGTAGATCGTTGCGTGCGAGTAGCGTGCGAAGAAGGCGCAGATGAGAAAGAACGCCGCGATCGCAACCTGCGGGATTTCTCGCGTGACGAACGCGAGCGCCGCAACGGTGAGAGGCAGCAGCGCCATCTTGCCGGGCGGGATCGGCGTCACGGCAGCGAGAACGAGCACGCAAAGGAGCGCTGCTCCTGGGAGCGCGGGCGTCCCGCCCGCTGTTGCAACCGCTCGTCTCCCGACCGAAGCCAAAACGAATAGAAGCGCAACGCTCCCCCCGATCACGATCAACTCTTTCACCACATGAACATCGCGAAGCGGAATCCAACGCAGGAGCACGATTCCCGCGACTGTCAGCACTACGTCTTGTGGCGCGATGCGGGCGGGACGCCCGCGCTCCCGGGCAATCGCTGCCATCGCAAACGCCGCCGCAACGATGATCCCGTACGCCATCAGCCGCGGCCGCTCGTCCGCGATCGTCATCATCGCCGCGATCAGCAGCGGCACCGCGCACTGAATCGCCGCCGCCCACCCCGTGCCGCGCGCGGCCCAGGCGCAGGCCAGCACCAGCGCGATCACGAGCGGGAGATGCGCGTCGATCGGCGTCGTCGTCAGCACACCACGTTCTCGGCCGGATTGCGGACCCACTCCGGATCGAAGCCTTCCACCGTCTCCGGGGTCATCGTGGCGCGGTAGACGACCCGCGCGTCGCCGCGGAGCTGCACGCCGCGCGGCGTTCCGCCGTCGAGCGTGAACGAAACCTCCAGCGTGATGCCGCTGCGCGTCAGCACCTTCACCGGCGACGTTGTCTTCCCGAACAGCGCGCTCGTCACCGCCGACGCCACCACGCCCGAGCCGCACGAAAGCGTCTCCGCCTCCACGCCGCGCTCGTACGTGCGCACCTCGATCGCGTTCGCGTCGCGGACGACGACGAAATTGATATTCGCGCCGGCCGGCTGCAGATCGGGATGCATGCGCAGCGCGCGGCCGAGGGGAACGATGTCCTGCGACCAGAGCTCGTCGCGAAGAAACAGGATGTAGTGCGGCACACCGACGATGATCGAGCTCCCGCGCACAACCGTTTCGCCAACGCGCAGCGGACGATCGGCCACGAACGAATGCGGCGGCTGCAGCGACAGCGTCACATGCCCCCCGTCGCTCACCTCGGCGCCGATGATCCCGGCGCCGGTCTCGATGGTCATCCGTTTCGGCGCGATCACGTTTACGTACGCGAACCGCGCCGCGCAGCGCGTTCCGTTCGCGCAGAAGTCGGCCGGCGATCCGTCCGCGTTCAGATAGCGCATCCGGAACGTAGCCCGGTTGGTGTTCTCGATCAGGATCAGCCCGTCAGCGCCGACCGATAAATGAGGCGTACAGATGCGGCGTGTCAGCGACTCCGCGTCGCCGATCCGGCCGGAGCGGTTGTCGATGATCACGAAGTCATTGCCGCCGCCGGCCATCTTCGAGAACGTCAGCGGATCTTGTTTAGACGCCTGCATTTGCATGAGCAGCTCGCGCGTGTTGGCGGCCGGAAGTTTTCGCGCCGGGCTCGGGTTCAGACCGGCGGCCTATTCTCGCATGTAACGGCGCGCTCTCCCGATTCGTCTAGACGTCAGGAGACCTGCCGGCGCGCGAGAGCGGCGTTCTTCATCGGCACCGTCCGAATCTCACCTTCATCGGAGCAGATTGCGTGAAACGACTTCACTTCAGCCGCGTCATCTCGATTGTCCTCATCGCAGCCCTCACAGCCGGTCCGCTCGCCGCACAACAGAAGAACCCACCGGCCGCGGAGACGCCGAAGCTGAGCGAGAGCATCGACGTGCGCGTCATCGGTATCGACGTGGTCGTTACCGACAAGAAGGGCAACCCGGTGACCGGCCTGACCAAAGACGACTTCCAGGTCTTTGAGAACGGCGTCGAGAAGCCGATCTCCAACTTCTACGAGATTGAAGGGAAGACCGCGGCGCAGGCAGTGGTCACTCCCACTCCCGGCGCGCCGGCCGCTCCGCCGAAGGAAGAGATCAACGAACAGCTCCGCCGCCGCATCATTCTCTATATCGACAACCTTTCGCTGGCGCCGTTCAACCGCAACCGCGTCTTCAAACAGATGAAAGACTTCGTCAAAGACGCCATGCGTCCGGGCGACGAGGCCATGGTGGCCACGTACAACCGCAGCCTGAAAGTGCGTGCACCGTTCACCCGCGATGCCGTCCAGATCCAGCAGACCCTCGATGCCATCGCCGGCGAATCGGCGCTCGGCACCGCCAACCGCAGCGAGTTCAAAGATGTCACCAGCCGCATCAACGACGCCCAATCGTACGAGGACGCCACGGCCATTGCCCGAGCCTATGCGCAATCGGTGGAGCACGACCTGCGGCAGAGCGTCGAATCGATCAGCGGCTTGCTGACGACGCTGGCCGGCGTCGAAGGGAAGAAAATCCTCGTTCTCACCACGGAAGGTTTTCAGATCCAGCCCGGCCGCGAAGCTTTCACCCTGATCGATGAAGTGGCGCGCGAAAAAGGGTGGCAGTCCAGCTCCATGCTCGAAGCGATGGGCTTCAACGCCAACTCGCTGATCGAGTCGATCGCCAGGACGGCGAACGCGAACGGCATCACCATCTATCCGATCCACGCCGGCGGTCTGGCCGCAGGCAACGAAGGGATGACCGCCGACAACCAGCAGGCCACTTCGTACAACGTGACCTCCGCGGCGGCTGCGAATACGACCGAATCGCTGCAACTGATGGCCGAGATGACCGGCGGCCTGGTCACCGCGCGTACCAACAATTTCGCCGGCGCATTCAAGAACATCATTCGCGATCTCGACTCGTACTACTCGCTCGGCTACCGCGCCGGCACGGAACGCGTCGATCGCCAGCGCGAGCTCGAAGTCCGGGTCAAGAACCGCAACCTGCGCGTGCGCAACCGCCAGACCTTCGTCGAAAAATCGACGTTCCAGGAGATGAGCGACCGCGTCATCGCCAACCTGCTCTACAAGACCAAAGCGAACGATCTCGGCATCCTCGTGAAGGTGGATGCACCCGTCCCGGCGAACGATCTTTTCCGGGTACCGGTCGAGATCCACATCCCCATCGACAACCTCACGCTCCTCCAGCAGGGCGAGGCGTACATGGGGGGCTTCTCGATCTACGTCGTGGTTGGCAACAAGGACGGCGACATGTCCGACGTCTCCCGCAAGTCGCACCAGATCACGATCCCGGTGACCAACTTCACGAAAGCGAAAGGCAAGTACTACACGTACACGCTCGACCTGATGTGCGAGCGCGGCCTCAACAAGATCTCGGTCGGCGTGGTCGACGACGTGTCGAACACCAGCGGTTTCGACAAGCAGCAGGTAATCGCGCAGGACCGGTAGCCGGCGCGGATTTCCGGGATAGCGTGTTCGGCCTCCGTTTCCGCGACCGCATTGAGGCTGGCCAACTCCTCGGCCGCGAGATCGCCGCGCGGCTGGGCGTGATCGATGGTGCGATCGATGATGCGATCGTGCTCGCGCTGCCACGCGGTGGCGTCCCCGTCGGCGCGGAAGTGGCCAAGACCCTCGGCGTCCCGCTCGACGCCTTCATCGTCCGCAAGCTCGGCGTTCCCGGTCATGAGGAATTGGCCATGGGTGCCATCGCCAGCGGCGGCGTGCGTGTGCTGAACCGCGACGTTCTCGACTATGCGCGCGTCACGCAGCAGCAGCTCGATGCCGTCGCCGCGCGCGAGGAACGCGAGCTGGCGCGCCGCGAAGCGGAGTATCGCGGCAATCGCGCTCCGCTCGATGTGCGCGGCCGGACGGTGATCATCGTTGACGACGGCCTGGCCACCGGCTCGACGATGCGCGCCGCGGTTCAGGCGCTGCGCGCAATGGAACCGAAACGCATCATCGTCGCGGTCCCCGTCGGCGCCTCACAAACGTGCGAAGACCTCCGCGAAATCGCCGACGAAATCGTCTGCCTCCGCACCCCCGAACCGTTCGAAGCCGTCGGCCTCTGGTACGACGATTTCACGCAGACGACCGATGCGGAAGTGCACGCGCTGCTATCGAAAAATCCACGATAAGTAGAGGTTTGCACGATGTGTCTGTTTCCGAGGTAGCCTCGGTGTGTGAAGAAAATGTGGAATGCTAATCGCCGGCTCATTGGCGATCGAGTCGCGGAAGGTCTTCGCGAAGCCGCCCTGCTGTGGTTCGTATTCTCTGCGCTCGATGCGCTAGTCACTGGCGGCTTCACGCTACGATGGTTTACCGCGAATTCTGGGGGCTCAATGGCAGTTTGGACCCTCGGTATCTACGTTGAAGTGGCCGTGAAGGAGCTCGCATGAATCTGATGATCCACTCTGCTGAGATTAATCCGATGTATTACGGAACCTTGGGGTTTCTCATGTTCTCGGCCATGCTGGCCAGCATCGGCTTCTGGGCCATTCGTGGCCTGAAGAAAGACAAGCGGAAGCGCGAGATCGGCTTCACGAGCTCAGCTCCTGAATCTCGTTCACGATCCGTTGAATGAGATGAATCATCACCTTTGGATCGTGCAGTTTCCGTCTTCGGGAGCTTTCTCGTCGTTCTCGGGTTGTGGACCACCCGCGCGATCCGCAGGAAAGAATCCCAAAAGCGCCCGATCGGCTTCGTTACCTCGGGACCGGAATCTCGCTCACGATCCGCTGAATGAAACGCTGTTCCGGCGTCACGTCGCCGCGGAGCAGGCGACGGTCCTTCATCACGATGCGGTGCGAGAGGACCGGGCCGGCCAGGCGCTTCACATCCTCCGGAATCACGAAATCGCGGCCGTTCACCATGGCCAGCGCCTGACACGCTTTGAAGTACGTCAGGGCGCCGCGGGTCGAGACTCCGAGCGCGGCCTCCGCGTGTGTACGCGTCGTGTGGACAATCGACATCAGGTAATCGACCAGCGACTCGTTCATGTGGATCGCTGACACCTGCTCCTGCAGATCGCGGACTTCCTGTGCCTCCAGCACCGGCTCCAGATGCTCGAGCGCATCGTGCGCGCCGCCGGAACGGAGCAGCTTCTTCTCATCGATCGTGTTCGGATAGCCGATGGTCAGCTTCATCAGGAAGCGGTCGAGTTGCGACTCCGGCAGCGGATAGGTCCCCACGTGCTCGATCGGATTCTGCGTCGCCAGGACGAGGAACGGTTCGGGCAGAGGCAGGCGCTTCTTCTCCACCGAGATCATTCCCTCGCTCATCGCTTCGAGAAGTGCCGACTGCGATTTCGGCGTGGCGCGATTGATCTCGTCGGCGAGGAGGATGTTCGTGAAGACCGGACCGGAGACGAACTCGAACTCCTGCGCGTCCTGGTTGTAAATCGTCACACCGACGATGTCCGCCGGTAGCAGATCGCTCGTGAATTGGATGCGTTGAAACGACAGCGACAGTGACCTCGCCAGCGCGTGCGCCAGCGTCGTCTTACCGACGCCGGGGACGTCTTCGAGCAGGATGTGTCCGCGCGCCAGCAACGCCGCGATGCAGAACTGCACCACCTCGCTCTTGCCGCGGATGACGCGCTCCACGTTCGCCTGCAGTGCGGCGACCTTCTCGAACGTGTGGTGCCGCGGTAGAGGCTGCGTCGTCATTTCAGAGTAGCTCGCTGCAACAGGCATGACCGTCACGCCATTTCGACGGAGTACGCGCCGGAAAAGTTCTCGAAGTAGATTCCGTGCGGATCAACATTCGTCACGCGCTGTGGACAGAGCCTTGGGCAACCAAGGCAACCGGCCCTGCCGGCCCGGCTCACAGCTTTTTGTAATTCGGGCCGCCTCCGCCTTCCGGCGGTACCCATGTGATCACCTGGTACGGGTCCATGATGTCGCACGTCTTGCAGTGAAAGCAGTTCGTGAAATTGAGGAACGGCACCTTGCCGCGTCCGTCCGCCGTCGGCTGTGGCTCGTAAACCTGCGCGGGGCAGAAGTGGAAGCACGGATTCCCAAACTCCTCCGTGCACTTCGTGATGCACACCTCGGTGTCGAGGATCAGCAGATGCGCCGGCTGATTCTCTTCGTGCAGCACGCCGCCGTTGTAGACGTCGGTCACCTTATCGAACGTCAGCACGCCGTCGAACTTCATCTTCGCCGGCGGATGCGGATGCTCGTCTCCGAAGTAGCGTTGGATGCGTTCCATCCGCTCGTGACCGGCGTGACCTTGCAGCCGGTTCACGACCCCGTAGCCGCGGCCGCCTGTCACGATGCCGAGTCCCGCGTTGATGAGGCCCGCGAGCTGGCCGCTGTCGAAGGCCTGATGGAAATTGCGCTGCTTCCACAACTCCTCGCGCGCCCACGACGCTTCGAACATCGCCTCGTACTCGCCGAGCTGCGACGATGAGTAATCCTCATTCAACAGCGCATGGAACGCCGTCTCCGCCGCCATCGCGCCTGATTTGATGCCGAGGTGAATGCCTTTGAGGCGAGCGCCATTGAGGTAGCCGGCGGAATCGCCCGCGATCAGGAATCCCTCGCCGAACATGCGCGGCATCGAAAAATATCCCCCCTCGGGAATCGCTTTCGCGCCGGCGCTGATCATCTTGCCGCCTTCCAGCAGCGTCCGGATCGACGGATGCGTCTTGTAGCGCTGGAACTCGTGATGCGGATCGAGCGTCGGGTTCTTGTAGTCGAGACCGACTACGAGTCCGATGTCGATGATGCGGTCCTTCATGCCGTAGATGAAACCGCCGCCGAACGTATCGCCGTCGAGCGGCCAGCCGAGCGTGTGGATGACGCGCCCCGCTTCGAAGCGATCGTCGGGAAGCTGCCACAGCTCCTTCACGCCGACCGAATAGACCTGCGGATGTTTGCCCGCGTACAGATCGAACATCGCCGCGAGTTGTTTCGTCAGCGTGCCGCGCGGCCCTTCCGCGAGGATGGTGATCTTCGCGCGGATGTCCACGCCGGGTTCGAAGTTCGCCTTCGGTTGTCCGTTTTTGTCGATGCCTTTATCGCCGGTGCGAACGCCGACCACGCGTCCGTTCTCGACCAGCACGCGCGCCGCCGCAAACTCCGCGAAGAGATCGACGCCCATGTCTCCGACGATCGGCGCCATCCAGCGAACGAATTCGCCGAGCGAGACCACGTAGTTGCCATGGTTCTGCAGCGGCGGCGGCATGATCGGCGCGGCGACCTTCATCTTCTCGAAGAGGTACCAGAACGCGTCGTCTGTGACCGGCGACTCGATCGGGCAGCCGCGGTCCAGCCAGTCCGGCATCAACTCGGCGATTCCGCGCGGGTCCATGACCGCACCGGAGATGCCGTGCGAACCGATCTCCTTCCCCTTCTCCAGGAGCGCGACCGAGAGATCGAGCTTCTTCTCACTCGATTCGTTGTGCGCCTTCACCATCTCCGCGAGACGGTATGCGGCAGCCAGTCCGGCAGGCCCCGCGCCGACGATGACGACATCGACGTCGAGAGTGTCGCGCTCGATGCCGGGAAGTTCAGCCATGCATGCTCCTTGAGGTGCGCAAAGTCGCGCGGATTGTATGTGATGGGGAGTGGGAAGCGCGTAGTGCAGACGTCCCGTCTGCATCCGCCGGGCGTCCTCGCCCGGCGGTGGTTCTTGTGAGGCTTGCGCAGCTGTCAGATAAACCGCGGAAACCGCCGGCGGGCGAGACGCCGCGCCGGATGCAGACGGGACGTCCGCACTACGCGCGCCCCACCCCTGCTATTCTTGTCTCCCTCTCGATGCTTCAATACTCCATCCCACTCCTGCTCCTCTTCGTCTGCTGCGCGGTGACTTCGTTCATCACGACCGCCGCGGTGAAGCGGATCGCTGAGGAAGTCGGAGCGATCGATCATCCCAACGAGAGAAAGCAGCACCTCGAATCGACGCCGCGGATGGGCGGGCTGGCGATCATCTTCGGCTTCGGTTTTCCGCTGATGCTCCTCGCCGCGAACGCGCATGCGGCCGGCCTCGTGTCGAAGAACCTCACCTATCTCTTTGCCGTCCTGGCCAGCGGCTCCCTCATCGTCGGACTCGGCGTCTACGACGATCTCCTCGGCTCCGACGCTCCGAAAAAGTTCCTCGTCCAGACTGTGGCCGCGGTCATCTTGGTCAGCTTCGGATTTCATTTTTCCGAGGTGTCCATCGCCGGAGCGACCATCCAGCTCGGCATCCTCGGATCGCTCGTTTCGGTCATCTGGATCGTCGGCGTCATCAACGCCGTCAACTTCATCGACGGGATCGACTCGCTGGCGACGCTCGTCGCGATCACGATCGCCGTCGCCTTCGGCGTCATCGCAATCATCCGCGCCGACGTCTTCTCGATCGTCATCATGACCGCGCTGGCGGGGAGCCTGATCGGCTTCTACCGCTGGAACCGGCCGCCCGCGAAAATTTTCATGGGCGACAGCGGCAGTCTGTTCATCGGATTACTGCTCGCAGCCTGCTCGATCGCGCGCCCGATCAAATCGCCGACCGCGCTCATCATCGGCGGACCGATGCTCGCGCTCGCGCTGCCCGTACTCGACACGCTCATCGTCATGAAGCAGCGCTTCGTCAGCGAAGCCTCCCTCGGCGCGCGCATCGTGCGCATGTTCAACGCCGACCGCCGCCACTTCCACCACATCCTCGTCGAGAAGTACGGCAGCATCGGCAAGGCCATCCTCTCGATCTGGTTCATCACGCTGCTCTTCGCGATTTCAGCCGTCCTGACCGTCATCGATGCAATGAAAATCGCCGGCTACTCGATCGGCGTTGCCGGCCTGGTGGTCATGGTCTTCTTCCGCTACTGGTTCCGTCGCGGGGACGTGCGCCCGGCCGCCGTCGAACGGCAGGCCTGACCGGCGATGTGCGGGATCGCGGCGTTGTTCGCGTATGGGTCCGCCGCCGCGCCCGTGGACGCGGCCGAGATCGAGTCGATCACGGAGTGGATGCGCCCGCGCGGGCCTGACGCCGGCGGCACCTGGATCTCGCCCGACGCCCGCGTCGCCCTCGGCTCGCGCCGCCTTGCCATCATCGACCTGTCCGACGAAGGGACGCAGCCGATGACCGACGTCGACGGAGAGCTGCGCATCGTCTTCAACGGCGAGATCTACAACTATCGCGAACTGCGTGCGCGTCTTCAGCGTCTCGGTGCGCGGTTTCATTCGACGACGGATACCGAGGTGCTGCTGCAGCTGTACCGGCACGATGGGGCGGCGATGGTCGAGCTGCTGCGAGGCATGTTCTCGTTCGCCATCTGGGACCCGCGCGAACGGCGCATGTTCGTTGCGCGCGATCCGTACGGCATCAAGCCGCTGTACATCGCCGACGACGGGGAGACGTTCCGCGCGGCGTCCACGGTGAAAGCGCTCCTCGCCGGCGGCCGCATCTCGCGCGAACACGATCCCGCCGGCGTGGCCGGTTTCTGGCTGATGGGAAGCGTCCCCGAGCCGCACACGATTTTCAAATCGATTCGCGCCGTCGAAGCGGGGACGTCGTTCTTCGTGAACGAGCGCGGCGTCGAAAGCGCGCGACGCTACTACTCGATCGCCGGCATCCTCGGCCGCGGCGTTCACGACGAAGCGGCGGCGCGGCTTGTGCAACCGAACGTCCTGTTGCGCGAGCTCGTCACCGACTCGCTGCGCCACCATCTCATCGCGGACGTTCCGGTCGGCGCGTTTCTCTCCTCCGGCATCGACTCCTCGGCGCTCGTGTCGCTGGCGACGGAAGCTGTGAACGAACCGCCGCGCACGGTCACGCTGCGTTTCGAAGAGTTTGCGGGCGCGGCCTTCGACGAAGCTCCGCTCGCGGAACGTTTCGCCCGCGAAATCGGATCCGACCACGTCACGCGACTCGTCACGCGCGACGAATTCATGGCCGACATGCCGAAGCTTTTCGACGCCATGGACCAGCCCACCATCGACGGTACGAACACGTGGTTCGTCAGCAAGGCCGCGGCCGAGCGTGGCCTCAAAGTGGCGATCTCCGGGCTGGGCGGCGATGAGCTGTTCGGCAGTTATCCGTCATTTGCCGCGCTCCCGCGCATCGTCTCCGCCGCACGTCTGCCGTTCGCCGCGTCTGTGGCCGCGCGGATCGGCCGCAGCCCGAAAGCGAAAGCGGCCGCGCAGTACGGCGCAACGTGGGAAGGCGCCTACCTGCTGAAACGCGGACTCTTTCTTCCCGACGATCTCCCGTCGCTGATGGGCGTGGAAGCCGCGCGCGAAGGTCTCGAGCAACTCGGAATTCTCAAACACATCGCGGGCACCATCGATCCCGATCCCGGCACGCCCTTCGGCCGCGTGGCCGCGCTGGAAGCCTCGCTCTACATGCGCAACCAGCTCCTGCGCGACACCGACTGGGCCAGCATGGCGCACTCGCTCGAAGTGCGCACGCCACTCGTCGACGCGACCCTGCTCCGCCAGATCGCGCCGCTGCTGATGGTGGAGAAGAGCCGTTGCAAACAGCACTTCGCCGAGAGTCCGCCAACCCAACTGCCCGATTGGCTCAGCAAGCGGCGCAAGACCGGTTTCAGCGTTCCGCTCGCCGAATGGATGCAACTTCCACCGGACGGCACATCGACACGCATGCGCAGTTGGGCGCGCCGGGTCATGGAGCAGTGGGCGTGAGGATCCTGCACATCGGCACCGACTCCTTCGGCGGCTACGGCGGCATCGCGCTGTACAACCGCGAGCTGATCGCGGCGATGGCATCGCACCCGGAGGTCGATGAAGTCGTAGTGATTCCGCGCATCATCGTGGGCGAGTGCGAGCCGCTCCCGAAAAAAGTCACCTTCGTTTCGGCCGCCGCCCGCGGCCGTCTCGCGTTTCTTCGCGCGGTGCGCGGAGCCGGAAGCGGCTTCGATCTCGTCGTTTGTGCGCACGTGAATCTGCTCCCGGTGGCGCGCCTCGTCACTAAGCATCCGCTGTTGATGCTCTACGGCATCGAGGCCTGGAAACCGTTGCGCGATCCGATCTCAAATCGACTGCTGCGCGGCGTCCGCGGCGTCATCTCGATCAGCGACATCACTCGCGAACGGTTCACCGGCTGGTCCCACTACGACGGTCCGTCGCAACTCCTGCCGAATTCAATTCGCGCGGAGTGGTACGGCATCCGTCCGAAAAACCTTGCTCTCGCCGCGCGCTACAAGCTCGAAGGCAAACGCGTGCTCATGACCCTTGGCCGCGTCGTGGCCGCGGAGCGTTATAAAGGATTCGACGAAGTCCTCGAAGTCCTTCCCCATCTCGATGCAGACGTTTCGTACATCATCGCCGGCGGCGGCAACGACGTCCCGCGCCTGCAGCGCAAAGCGATCAACCTCGGCGTCGCCGATCGCGTCATCTTCACCGGCCTCTTCCCCGAGGAGGAGAAAGCGGATCTCTACAACCTCGCCGATGTGTATGTGATGCCGAGCCGCGGCGAAGGCTTCGGCTTCGTCTTCCTCGAAGCACTCGCCTGCGGCGTTCCGGTAATCGCCAGCCGTCTCGATGGCGGATGCGAAGCCGTCCTCGGAGGCCAACTCGGACAGCTCGTCGATCCCACAAACCCCGCCGAGATCCGCCTCGCCATCATCGACGCGCTCGCATCCGCAAAGCGCATCCCCGAGGGCCTCGCCTACTTCAGCTACGAAAACTTCGAACGCCGCACACACGCCATCATCGACGGGCTTGCGTAGAGCATGGCGCGCCAACCATCGGTAGCGCCGCGTTAAACTCCCCTCCCTTGCACACCATCATCAAGCCCCGACGTGGGCTCGCCCAACTCGATCTGGCTGAGGTCTGGGAGTATCGGGAGCTCCTTGGGTACCTGGCCTGGCGGGACATCGTCGTTCGATACAAGCAGACCAGCATCGGGATCCTGTGGGCGTTCATCCGGCCGTTTTTGACGATGGTCATCTTCACGGTCGTGTTCGGGCGGATCGCGAAGCTGCCTTCGGAAGGGGTGCCCTACGCGGTCTTCACGTTCATCGCGCTGCTGCCGTGGCAATTCTTTGCGACGGCGTTCGCGGAGACGGCCATGTCGGTCGTCGGCAACGGCTACATGATCACGAAGATCTACTTCCCTCGATTGATCCTGCCGCTGGCCTCGATCGCGGTGGGTATCGTCGACTTCATGGTCTCGTTCGTGATCCTTCTTCTGATCATGATCTGGTATCGCACGCCGGTTTCCGTGCATGCGTGGGCGCTGCCGCTCTTCTTTCTGCTCTGCGTCGTCTTCACGATCGGACTCGGCCTCTTCACGGCGGCGCTGTACGTGCGCTATCGCGACATGCGGCATCTCATCCCGTTTCTCACGCAGTTCGGACTGTACGTTTCGCCGGTCGCGTACAGCACGACCTCGGTGTCGCCGAAGTGGCGATTTCTTTTCTCGCTCAATCCGATGACGGCGGTGATCGACGGCTTCCGCTGGTCGCTGCTGGGCACGACGCCGCTCTACGTTCCCGGCATCATCGCGGGGACCGCGACGTCGATCGTGCTGCTCGTGGTCGCGCTCTACTACTTCAAAGCGACCGAGCGGATTTTCGCGGACGTGATGTGATGAACGAAGCCGTCATTGGACAAGGCATCGGCAAGACCTACCGCCTCGGCGAGCAGGGGACGGCGTACACGCTGTTGCGCGAGCGCATTTTCGAGACGGCGAAGGCTGTGTTCCGCAAACGCGACGCGGCGCCGTCGCGCGAGCCGTTCTGGGCGCTGAAAGATGTTTCGTTCTCGATTGGCCATGCGGAAGTGGTCGGCCTTGTCGGAAAAAACGGCGCGGGCAAGTCGACGCTCCTGAAAATACTGAGCCGAATCACCGAGCCGACCGAGGGACGCATCGATCTGTATGGCCGCGTGTCGAGCCTCCTCGAAGTGGGCATCGGCTTCCACCCGGAGTTGAGTGGACGCGACAACATCTTCCTCAACGGCGCAATCCTCGGCATGTCGCGCAACGAGATCCGGCGGAAGTTCGACGAGATCGTCGAGTTCGCGGAAATCGCGAAGTTCCTCGACACACCGGTCAAGCGTTACTCCTCGGGGATGTACGTCCGGCTGGCGTTCGCCGTGGCCGCGCACCTCGAGCCGGACATCCTCATCGTCGACGAGGTGCTGGCCGTCGGCGACTCCGCGTTCCAGCAGAAATGTCTCGGCAAGATGCGCGATATCCGCGCCGAGGGACGGACGGTGATCGTAGTCAGCCACAACATGGCCACGGTTTCGTCGCTCTGTCAGAAAGTAATCTGGCTGGCGAACGGGCAGGTGAAAGCGGCCGGCGATGCGCAGGACATCATCCGCAAGTATTTGTCCGAGGGCGTGGAGAACGATTTTGTGTGGACGCCGCGCCACGGGATTCTCAGCGCGTTCGAGTATCGATCGGTTTCCGTCGCCAGCGCCGATCCCGCCAGCAGCGAAGGGTTCCCGGCCAACGCGGCGATCGACGTCTTCTTCGACATCAACATCCACGACAAGTTTCCCGCAAGCCGTATTGAGATGCACCTGCTGAACGACAACGGCGAAGTGCTGCTGACGTCGACCAGCGCCGACGACACCGGCCAGATGAATCACGAGTGGGCGCTCGGCCCGCAACGCTTCCGCTGCCGAATCCCGCCGAACCTCCTGATGCCCGGCCGCTACTTCGTCACGATCACGGAGCCGTACGGCGGCCACTACATCCCGCGCGAAAACGTGCTGACGTTCACGGTGACGGAGGAGGGGAGCGTGGCAGCACGCGATCAACGACAGGGAAAAATTGCGCCGCTTCTGCAGTGGACAAAGAACAAAGCGTGATCACGCTCGGCGTTCTCCGCCTCTCCGGGTACTCCGCGTGACCGTTATCCCTTGATCACCCGGAACAGACGCCCAGCGACACGACGCGGCGCATGAAGCAACACACGCATTCGCACGGCCAGGCGCGGCCCAATGACCCGCGCCTTGAATGCCGGATTCCGCGGCGACGGCCATTCGCGCCAGGCGCGGGCGATGGCGAGCTTCGCACCGCCCCACGACTGGCGCGCCATCGCGTTCGTGGCCAGGAACCAGTAGAGATCCGCACGTAATCGCGGCGTCGTCGCGGCGGGCTCAAAGTACGCGGCGTCGAAGCGTTCGAGGATTCGGGCGAAGAGCTCGTCTTTTTCGCGCTGGTAACGCGTTTCCGTCTGGCTTCCCGCTTCGGCGTGCTGCCGGAATTGCGCGAGGACGTCGGGGATGAGATGGATCGGATTCCGCTCGGCGAGGCGCAGCCACATCTCCAGGTCCTGCGTCGTTCGATTCGATTCGTTGAAAAGGCCGGCGTCGATGAGCGCGGCGCGATCGATCATCAATCCACAACCGTAGATCCAGGAGCTCAGAACCTCGCGGCCGGTGCGGACGATACTGAGATGCTCGCGAAATTCGCTGGTGACACGGCCATGCTCGTCGATGATCTCGAAGTTGCACCCGACGATGCGCGCCTCCGGATTCCGATCGAGGAACGCAAGCTGCGTGGAGACTTTCTCCGGCAGATGACGGTCGTCGTGACTCAGCCAGCAGAACCAGCGGCCGCGCATCTCGGCGATGCCTCGGTTGAGCGCTGAGGAGACGCCACCGTTCTCTTTTTCGATGTAGCGGATGCGATCGCCGTACGAGCGCGCGATCTCCGCCGTGGCGCCGCCGTCGCGCGAACCATCATTGACGACGATGACTTCGACCTCGCTGCTGGTCTGCGCGAGCGCGCTGTCGATGGCCTCGCGCATGTAATTCGCGCCGTTGTAGACCGGGATGATGATGGAGACGCGCGGCATCAGCGACACAATCAGATTGAATAGCTCAGCACGATTTTCGCCACCGTTTGCGACACGTTCGGAGCGAGGTACTCGGCCGGCGGCATCCAAGGCGACTTCGCGAGCGCGAGCGAAACGCCGCGTTCGATCGCGGCGCCGTCGCCGCCGGTGAGAATGTTGCTGCCGCACTCGATCGTCTCGGCGCGTTCGGTGACATCGCGCAACGTCACGTTCGGAACGCCGAAGATGCAGCATTCCTCCTGCACCGTTCCGCTGTCGCTCAGCACGCACGCGGCCTCGGTCTCCAGCCGCACGAAATCGAAGAAGCCGAGCGGTTTCATCACCCGAATGTGCGCGCCGAGGGCGATACCGAAATGCTCGAGACGGTCGAGCGTGCGCGGATGGAGACTGATCAGCATTGGCAGTCGGTGAAGGGAAGCGACGCGATCAAGCGCCGTAACGAATCCGCGCAGCCGTTGCTCTTCGTCGACGTTTTCCGCGCGGTGCAACGTGGCCAGGAAGAAGCCTTTCGGCGCGAGATTCAGACGCTCCATCACATCGGACGCATCGATCTGCGGCTTATAGAACTGCAGCACCTCGAAGATCGGATTGCCGGTAACGGCGATGTGCTGCCGCTCGAATCCTTCACGCAGCAGGTTCTCTTTGCTGCGATGCGTGTACGGCATCAGGACGTCGCTGCAGTTGTCGATGATGCGGCGGTTGATCTCCTCGGGGACGCGATCGTCGAAGCAGCGGTTGCCGGCCTCCATGTGAAAAACGGGGATGCCGAGGCGCGCCGCGCTGATCGCGGCGAGTCCGCTGTTCGTATCGCCGAGGATGACGATGCGATCGGGACGGGCGCGGGAGAAAAATTCGTATGACTTCTCGATCACCTGCGCGGCTTGCGCACCGAACGAGCTCGCCTCGATGCCGAGGTGGACGTCGGGTTGCCGGACCTGCAGCTCGCGAAAGAAGACGTCGCTGAGATTCTCGTCGTAATTCTGGCCGGTGTGCACGAGTGTGTGTTCGGCATGTTGATCGAGCAGCGGGATGACGCGGCTGAGGCGGATGATCTCCGGACGCGTGCCGAGCCAGGTGACGACTTTCATCGCGTGGCCGCCATGAACGGCGCCAGCGCTTCGCGTAGCGCGTCGCCTTCCAGGTTGACGGCCGAGGACGAGTACTCGGTCGTCAGCGAGGGCGTGAACGGCTGCTTGTCGCGAAGCTCCGGCAGCATCGGCAGGATGACGTAGTAGTCGCCGCGGCTGATCGTACGGTGGCACTCCTCCTCGGAGACCATGATCTCGTGCGTCTTCTCGCCGGGGCGGACGCCGGTGACGTCGATGCGAATCGCGCGGCCGTCGATGAGCGTCGACGCGACGTCGACGATGCGCGCCGCAGCCACGCGCGGAACGTAGGTCTCGCCCTGCCGCGCGCCTTCGAGGGCTGCGAAAACCGTTTCGACGGCGCGATCGAGCGAAAGCAGAAAGCGCGTCATGTCCTCGGTCGTGATCGTGACCGGTCCGCCGTTCGCGATCTGTTCGACGAACAGCGGAACGACCGAGCCGCGCGATGCGATGACGTTGCCGTAGCGAACGCAGACGAATCGCGTCGACGGAACCTCGAGATTGGCCTCGGCGAAGATCCGTTCCATCAGCGCCTTGGTCATGCCCATGACGTTGACCGGCTTGCACGCTTTGTCAGTGGAGATGCCGACCACGGTTTCGACGCGCGCGCCACTTTCGCGGATGGCGCGAACCAGATTCGCGGCGCCCATGACGTTGGTCTGCACCGCTTCGACCGGGAAGTACTCGCACGACGGCACCTGCTTGAGCGCCGCGGCGTTGATGACGACGTCGGTGTGCTCGATGGCAGCGCGAATTGCAGCGTAGTCGCGGACGTCGCCGATGCGAAAGCTGAGAAGCTGCTGCGAGTTCGTGTAGATCACTTCGTCGGTCGCCGCTGGCCGGTTGAGAAACGACAGGCGCATGTCGTTTTGCTTCGCTTCGTCGCGCGAGAAGACGGTGATGCCGGCGGGCCGGCCCACGTCACCGCGCAACAGCGCGCGCACAACCTTGCCGCCGAGAGACCCGGTGCCGCCCGTAACCAGCACCCGTTTTCCGTCGAGGATCATTCCGTTCTCCAGCGCTCGTAGCGCGGCGATTCCGCCGCCAGCGCGCCAATCATTTCAGGCCAATCCGGCGGCCGGAGGCCGGTCGCGGCTTGAAAGCGTGTTGGGTCGAGGCTGCGGTCGATGACGAAACTGTCGTCCGGCGCGATCGTCACTCCGGCTTCCGTCGCTGCATTCAACATCATGAGGAGATCGTACTTGCTGATGGGCGCGCCCGCCACGTGATACAGACCGTGCATGCCGGGATGCTGCTCGATGACGTCGGCCAGAATGCGCGCCAGCACCGCCGTCGTGACACCGGAAAAGATCGCGTTCGTGAAGCCGCGCACGGAACCGCCGCGGTTTGACAGGAACCATTCGACGAGGCCGTTCGAGGTCCGCAGCTCGCGTCCGATGATCGACGTACGAATCGTCAGCGCGCCATCGACGACTTCGCCGAGGAGTTTGGAGCGGCCGTAGAGATCGGCGGCGTCCGGAACATCATCCTCGGCGTAATGCCCTCGCGTTCCGGCGAAGACACAATCCGTCGAGATGTGAATCATCCGCGCTCCCGCCTCGACACACGCGCGGGCGACGATGTGCGGGAAGAGCGCGTTCAGCGTGATCGACGCAATCGGATCGTGCGCTGCCAGGAGTTGCTTCACGACGCCGATGCAGTTGACGACAACGTCGGGCCTTATCTCCCCGATCAACCGCGCGACATCGTCGAAGTTCGTGGCATCGAACCCATCGATGACGCGTTCATCGTCGAACAGCGGCAACGGCAGGCGCGTGCGCATCGCGGCGAGGCAATCGAACCGATCCCGAAAAACCTCCCACACCTTGTGCCCGAGCATCCCGCCCGCGCCGAGAATCAGTACACGCATTGAAGGTAAGGATACGTGCTTCTCATTCATACCCCGCGCGCGGCGACGTGATCACCCCGCGCTTTCCGGGAGTCAGCGTTTCAGTACGCGGCGTTGCTGCGGGGAGAGGTCACGCGGCACAAGCACGATGTCGAGCATGCGCGAATCGAGAGACGGCGGCGTGCTCGTCACCTCACCATCCCGAGAGAGATACTCAACCCGATAATTGACTGAATCCGCGAACGCAGCGATGTCGCTCTCCGTCGTTCCGTTGGACTGCGTGTACTCGCGGTGAAACTCGGCATAGACGAGGGGACGCTGCGTCTTCAGCAAGTTTTCGGCGCCTCGGAGCGCAAACAGCTCCGCCCCTTCGATATCGATCTTCAGGAAGGTGACCCGACCGAGGCCCCGCTCGCTCACGATCGCGTCGAGAGTCTTCATCGGCACGACGATGTTCGACGACGTTCCTCTCACTTCTGGACCGGACCATGAGACCGGACGGGCGTTCGCGATCGTGCCGCTTTCCAGCGGCGCCAGGCTAAGAACGCCGTCACGATCGCCAACCGCCACCGCCAGCGGCACGATGACGTCATGGAGACGGTTCGCCTCGATCGAGGCAGTGAGAAACTCCAGATTCTGAGCCAGCGGCTCGATGGCCAGAGCTTGCCCGCCACGACGCCTCAAAACGCCGGCGGCCAGGAAGCAAAACACGCCGATGTTGGCGCCGACGTCGATCAGTACAGCGCCATCCTCATCGACCGCGCGAATCAGCAACGACGCCAGCGCTGCCTCGTACGTCCGGAAGTAGTAGAGAACGTCGTATCCACCATGCCAGCGAAGATCGACCTTCATCCGGAAGCCGTTCGGCAGGGTGGCCCATGCGACCTGATTCCGGTCATTGGTCATGAGGTGCTGCGCGACGATGCGGGCAATGGCAAGACGGCCGCGGAATGGCGGGAGAGCGTGCCAGAAGTCGAGCCAGCGATCGCGAATCATGACGTTGCGTACCCACTCGCGCAAACGGCGTTCATGCTACTCCGGCTCCGCACGTTGCGACGTCGCGGTGCGAGCTTTCTGCCTGAGCCGGGCGATGCGCTCCTCCGCGGGCACGCGTGCCAGCTCGGCGTAAAGCTTCAGAGCCGGGGCCTCGTTGACCTGCAGCTTCTCCGCTTGCGGAGCATGCCAGAGGTGGACGATCGGCAGAAAGCCGAACGCGGTGGCCCGACGCGTGCTCGCGCGCTCCCAGAATTCGACGTCCTCGCCGCCCCATCCGATGAATGCCTCGTCGAATCCGCCGATGGCGTCATACGCCTCGCGTGTCACGGCAACGCTGCCGCCGTGCAGGTTCTGAATGACAATCTCAGTCCGTTCGTCGAGCCGCAGTTGCCCCTCGTGTAGTACGCGAGCCGTATCGTTCTCGGTCAGATAGAAGATGAACCGCTTCAGATCGATCGCTTCCCATCCGGCATTCGCATGGGCGACGACTTCGGCGGCGTAACGCATCGGTACGAGCATGTCGTTGTCGTGCAGGATGAGGATGCGTCCCCGCGCGGCGGCAGCTCCGGCGTTGAACGTGGCGGCGCGGTTGTACGGATGTCCTTGATTCACCGGCTGGTGCAGGTAGCGGACCCACTCGGGCAACGAATTCTCCACCTCTCGCCCATGCGACTGCTCGATGACGATGCATTCGACGCGTACTCCGCTCTGCGCCGCGATCGAACGCAGGGTCATCAGTAATTGCGGCAAACGTGCAAGTCCACGATGGCCGATCAGAAAAGTCACCTCGGGATTCACATCGTCCGCGGGCGAATCGGCGGATGCGATCGGCCATTCTTTCAGCGCAGCGCGCAGCAATCGAACGTCCGCACGCGGCACGAAGCGGCAGTAATCGACCGGCGACGTCCACTGCCATTCGCACCGCACGCCGCGGCCGGAAGGGGCGACGGTGATGGTCTCGCTGCGATTCTTCATCCGCTCCCATCGCCCGCGCACGGCGCGCTCAAAGCGCAAACCGTCGTGCGCGAGCGCGCCAAGGAATTGTCGCAACGGCATCGAGGGATTCTAACTGCGCTCATAGGACTGCCTGCCACTGCCGCATGCAGTTCTTCCAAGAGCTAGCGTTTCCGAAGGGCCGATTCGAAAACGCTCCACTCGCCGCGCCGAACCTCGCGCCATGACGGCGACGTGACGCTGCCGCGCACGACGAGGTAGTCCGCCTCGGCAGCGGCGCGCTGGCGTGCGGCCTCATCGCCGGCGATGAAGGCGTTCCAGACCGGCACGCGGCCGGTCACGCGCGAACTGCTGATCAGCACCTCGTTCGTGAAGACCGTCGGCAGCCAGACGCGGCGCTCGCCTACCATCATCGGGTAGAGCACTTCCTGAGTTCGCAGACCCTGCGGATCGATGACAACAGCCTGCCGCGGCGTGTGATCGCGAATCCAGACCAGTGCGTCGTGATAATCCGCCGGCATCGCGTAGGCGTGCGCGGCAGGACGCGTGGCGCGATACCACGGAAACTGCAGAACGAATGCGGCCGTCTGGATCAGGCCGAGCGCGATCACGATCGTCGCCGCGGCAACGCGCCAGCGCGCGATCCCGCCGCCGAAAAGCCGCTCCAGCGCGGCCGGCAGAATCGGCGCGAAGGCGATCGCGACCAGCGATCCGGTCTTCATCGAAAAATCGATCATCGAACCGGCGCTTCCCGTCGTGTAGAGCATCGTCGGGACGGCGATCGAGACGGCGATCAGTACGTGGAAGATGCTCAGGCTCCGCCGTCCCGCCAGCAGCACGATCACCCATAGCGGCGCGAGCCCGAACAGAACCATCCGGAAGAACTGGCCGCGATCGAACCCGATGGCGATGTGGCGCGAACCGCCGCTGGTGAGCACGCCGATGGCGAAGAAGATTGCCACGGCCGCCGCGCCGCTCAGCGCCGCCAGGCCCAGCGCGACGATGGGGCGCCGCACGCGGCCGAGGAGCGTCCACATCATCAATGTCAACGCGAGCGGGAAAACGAGCGTGACGCTGTAGCCGATCGCCACCGCCAGCGCGGCCACGCCGAAGAGCGCATCACCGATTTTCCCCTCGCCGTTCCAGCGGTCGAGCGCGATCGCGACGAAAAGGGCAAGCACGAGCGCGAAGGTGTTGTTGCCGAAAATCAGCATGCTCGTCAGCGGCGAAAGCAGCAGGTGATTGCGAGTCGGCAGCGCGAACCAGCCGATCGGAAACCGCGTCGCCGCCGCCTGGTAAAAGTAGGTCGTAAACGGCGCGAACACGACCACCGCCGCCGCACCGGACGCGAATCGCTCGGATACTTCCTCGTTGAACCAACGCGCCGCGGTGACGATCGTGTGGAAGAGCAGCGCCGCCATCAGCAGGTTCGTGAGGATGAGCGCGTTCGCACTCGGCATCGTCACTCCGAGAAAGTCCGACAGCAGCGCCGGAAGCGTGAAGTAGAGCCAGTGGTAGCTGAAGATTCCGCCGCCGGCGACGTACGACTGCGGAAGCATCGGCGAGGCGCGCAACGCGGAAACGACCGATGCAAGATTGCCGAAATCGACCGCGAGCAGGCCGTAGTAACGGACTTCGTTTCCGGCGCGCACTTCGAATCCGAGCCAGACCATCGCGAAGAGCAGCGGCAGAACGACGAGTACGGGAATGACCAGTCGCCGCACCGCCGGCCGCAACTCGTCGAACAAAGTCCCGGGCGCGGCGAACCGCATCGCAACCAGCGTCAACACAATCGACGCGGCGAGATCGAACGGCAGCGTCATCGGCGAAAGCCGCCGCACGAAGTACCAGGGCACGGCGAGCAGCACGACGATGATCGCCGCGGCGATGATGCGCAGATCAGGTGGCATCATCCGCACGAACGGCGCGCGGCTGACGATGACGAATGCCGGCAGCAGAAAAAACAGCGCGAAGACGACGAACACGCCCGCCGCGGCCGGCCCGCCGCCGACGAAAAGCAGTACTGCAACGATGACCGCGGCGACGATCGTTTTCGTCACGATCGCCACGCCATTATGGTTTCGATCACGCGGTCCTGATCCGCGGTGCTGAGAGTGTTGTAGAACGGCAGGCGCAGCAGCCGCTCGCTCACGCTTTCCGTCACCGGACATTGCCCCGCGCGGCCGCCGAAACGCGCGCCCATCTCCGAGTCATTCAGCGGCAGGTAATGAAACACGGCGGTGATCTGCCGCGCCCGTAAGTGCGCGATCATCGACTGCCTCGCGTCGAGATCCGGAAAGAGCAGATAGAACATGTGGTACGGCTGCCGGCAATGCTCCGGAACAACCGGCATGCGCACTCCGTGCTGTTCGCACCACGGCGCAAGCGCCTCGGCGTATCGCTCCCAGATACGCTGCCGCTTCGATTGGATGTGCTCCGCCATCTCCAGCTGGCCGAGGAGGTACGCGGCGAGCATGTCGGACGGGAGGTAACTCGAACCGACGTCGACCCACGTGTACTTGTCGACCTGCCCGCGAAAGAAGCGGCTTCGATTGGTCCCCTTTTCGCGAATGATCTCGGCCCGCTCGATCAGCGCCGGATCGTTGAGCACGAGCGCGCCGCCCTCGCCGCAGTTGATGTTCTTCGTCTCGTGAAAACTCTGCGTGGCCATGCGTCCGAACGTGCCCAGCAACCGCCCTCGGTACGTGCCGAAGAGACCGTGCGCGTTGTCTTCCACGATCTCCAGTCCATGCCGCTGCGCGATGTCCACGATCGCATCCATCTCGCAGCCGACGCCGGCGTAGTGAACCGGCGCGATGGCGCGCGTACGCGGCGTAACCAGCGTCTCGATCTGCCGCTCGTCGATGTTCAGCGTGTCCGGACGAATGTCAGCGAAGACCGGCTTCGCGCCACGCAGAACGAAGGCGTTGACTCCCGAGACAAACGTGAACGACGGCACGATGACCTCATCGCCCTCCTTGAGATCCAGCAGGATGGCCGCCATCTCGAGGGCATGCGTGCAGGAGGTGGTAAGAAGGACTCGCACCCTGCCGCCGAAAACAGCCTCGAGGTTCATGCTGGCTTGCTTGGTAAACCCGCCGTCGCCGGAGATGTGACCCTTGTCGATCGACTGGCGCACGTACTCGAGCTCGTGCCCTTCGACGCCTGGGCGGTTGAATGGGATGGACGCGCTCACCCCGTGAGAATACCTGTTTCGCTCGCCGGAAATGACGGCGGTCTCCGCTAGACTGCGGCAACGCCTGATGGATTCGCGAACACATCTCCTGTCTGCCGAACCGAAGGCGAGCGTTCATTTCCCCAACCTGAATGCGTTGCGTTTCATCGCAGCATCCGCGGTAATCGTCCATCACATCGAGCTGGCCAAGAGCGTGTTTGGGCTGCCGAACATCGCGGACCTCCCGGCAATCCCAGCGATCGGACCCCTCGGCGTGGTGCTGTTCTTCGTCCTGAGCGGCTTCCTGATCACCTATCTTCTGTTCGTTGAGAAAAGCACCACCGGCCGGATTTCGGCCGGCCGTTTCTATATACGGCGGATTTTGCGGATATGGCCGTTGTATTACCTCGTCGTCACCCTTGGCCTGTTTGTGCTTCCCCGTATTGCTTCACTCCATCCGTTTGCGGGACGCATCAGCGGAGATTTCATTGCGAGCATAGTGATGATGTACGGCTTTCTGCCGAACGTCGCGCTCGTTCTTTACCCGCCGATCCCGCTGATCTCGCAAGCATGGTCGGTCGGTTCTGAGGAACAGTTCTATCTGATCTGGCCGTGGATCATCCGGCGCAGCCGGGGAACGTACCGCCCTTTAATTGCAACCATCGCAATCTACGGGGTGCTACTTGTAATCATGTTCTTCGCCCGAAGGTGGTTCAACTCCACACTGGTCCGAGCGCTGGCAGGCCTCCTCGGCACGCTCTCAATCGACTGTATGGCAATCGGCGGGATCGCAGCGGTAGCCTATCTGCGGCGCGAGCGGTTTCTATCGATTGTCTTCGATCGGCGGCTGCAGTTGGTTGTTTACGTCGTTTTGCTGGTCATGCTCGCGAAAGGATTTACGCTTCCGGATCGTCTGCACTACCACATTTACGCTCCGCTTTTCGCGTTTGTGATTCTGAATCTTGCCTGCAACGAGCGCACAATCATTTCTCTCGAAGCTGCGCCTTTGAATTATCTCGGAAAGATCTCTTACGGCCTCTACATGTACCACGGGTTCGCGATTGCTATTACATTCAAAGTGTTGTCGCTATGGCATATGGAGAGAGCAGTCGTCTTGCAGTACGTTGGAACCTTTGCGACGACCATTGTGGCCGCGGCGATTTCCTACCACGCGATCGAGTATCCGATTCTCAGGAAGAAATACGCGTTTTCGAGTGTGGTGAGCGGCGACATCGCATCGGAAGCCGCGAACCCGACTTAGGGGGCTATCCGAGAAGAGTACCCGCACCTCCCCAGATGTAGCGCGGCGCGTCAGGCCCGGTCATGAAGATGAGGTCGAGTACCGAGACGAACGGATCGAATGGCGGATGGAGTTGCGGATACTCGGGATAGTCGTAGGTCATCCACTCCAGCGTGATGCCGGCGTCATCGAACTGCTGCGGCTCGATGTAGTCGCGGGCCGCGGGCCCGCTCAGGTAGTGCGTGGCGCCAAGCTCGCGCAGGATTCCGATCAGCCGTTCCGTTTTGGTTCCGGTGGCGCGCAGTTGCGATGAGCGGACGAAGCGGGTTCGTTGAATGCCGAGCCGCGCTGCGATTTCAATCGTTGTCGCGATCGTGAAATCGGCCAGCAACCGCGGCGGATCAGCGTAAAAGCCGCCAATCCAATCGTCGTCAAAGTACGGCGCGGCGGCATACGAGCGGCGAAGCGTCTCGAAATGCTCGCGTGGCCACGCGTTGCCGATCGGCACGATCGCGTTGATGGGAATCTTCGCGCTGACGATGCCGCGCTGCGGAACCGGAATCGTGAGCCACGCCGCTCCCCTCTCGGTTTTGATGCGGTTGCGGTTCCGCCAGCCGTTCTTGTCGTACTGCACGTCGTCGTAGAAGACGAAAACATCAGCGCGATGGATGAGATCGAAGTAGCCGCGCCATGGAATGTAGGACGGCTGAAGAATGACGCATCTCATCCGCGCAGCCCGAATCGCTCGAGGGCGGGCGAGACCGGCAACGTGCCGTAGCGAGCATCACGGATTACGACGCGCCCTTGGCCATCGTGCTCGACGCGTCCCTCTCCATACCAAGCGATCACCTGCAGGTACATCGGCTCGAGCAGCTCGTAAACGCGGCGGCCGTAGTCATCGGGCATCTCGCCGGGAATCGTACCGACGACAGCCTGGGCCACGATCGGACCGGCATCGACTTCATCGACTACCTCGTGAATCGTTGCGCCGCCGAAACGCGCTCCCGATGCCAGAGTGCGTCGCATCCCGTGCATTCCAGCGAACGCCGGAAGCAGCGCAGGGTGAACGTTGATGATCCGTCCGGCGTAATGCCGGACCAGCGGCGGCGGCAGCACGCGATCGAACGTCAGCGCAATCAAATCGAGACCGGCATCGATGAGCAGCGCCGTCAGATCGCGATCAAACGCCGGACGATCGGAAGGGTCGAGGCGAACGCAGCGAACTCCATGGCCTGATGCAAACGTATCGAGATCGGGCGCTGCCTTTCTTTCGAGGATGAGCAAGGCTGGATCGACGAGCGCTGCGTCTATCTGCTCGACGGCAGCGCGAAACAGAGAACCATTGCCGGAGACGCAAAATCCGACGCGCAACCTGCTCACGATCGTGCGAGCCGCGTGGTTTGGCGGTCGTGGACAAGCACGGCGGCCGAAACGCCGTTACCGAGGATTGGAGCGGTTGGACGCATAGAGAGATTTCATCTTACACGTGCGAAGAATCCGGCGGCTCCGTCGTTTCTTTGATCACGTATGCGGGCTGCTCGACCGTGCGGTTGAAGATGCGCGCCAGATACTCGCCGATGATTCCGAGCGCGAAAAGCTGCGCGCCGGAGAAGATGGCGATTGCCGACGCCAGGAATGGAAAACCGGGGACGCTCGCGCCGGTGATCAGATACCGGCCGACGACGTACGCCAGAACGGTCAATCCGAACAGCGTGAAGACGAAACCGACCGAGCTGGCGAGCCGGAGCGGCGCCGTGCTGAAACCCGTAAGAATGAGCATGGCTTGATTGAATAGTTTCCCCGGCGTGTAGTTGGATCGTCCGATCGTCCGCGGCAGGTGCTCGCATTTGACGGACGAAAACTTTGTCGTCCCCCATGACAGCAGCACATCGATGAGCACTTGCGGGCTGCTGTAGGTCTGAAAGGCTCCCCGCAACTCGGTGCGGAACGCCCTGAAGGCGGTGATGTCGACGAGGTCGTCGATGCGCATTGCGTATGCGAACGCGCGCTTCGTGAATCGGGAGAAGAAGTTCCTCCAAAGACCGTGAGGAAGCGAAACCGGCGTGCCGTAAACGACATCTTCACCGGACGCCAGCTTTGCCAGCAGCTTCGGGATCTCCTCGGGTTGATGCTGAAGATCATCATCCATGGTGACGATGACGCTGTAGCGCGCCGCGCGGACGCCGGCGAGGAGGGCGTTGTGCTGGCCGAAGTTGCGCATCATGCGGATGCCGCACACTTGCGGGTAGCGGGCGGCCAGATCGCGGACCACTTCCCAGCTACGGTCGCGGCTTCCGTCGTTGATGAGGAGGATCTCCCACTCTCCGGCCAAAGATGGCAGTACCGTATGCAGGCGCTCCACCAGCGGCGTCAGCGACTGTTCGCTGTTGTAGACCGGTACGACCACGGAGAGGCCGGCGCGGAGGTCGCTGGTACTTGTCGATTTCATCGGATCGGGGTCGCTGGCATCTTACACGCCGAGTCATCGTGCGGTTGCGTCGAGCGCATTGCGTATCAACAGGGGGTCGAGGCCGCTGATCTCGCCCGCTTCCTCCCAGCGCGCCTCCTGATTGGCGCGAAGAACGGATGCATCGACGTCATGCGGATAGACGACGCGTCGACGATAGACGACGATTCGTCCCACCCTGACGGGGAGGCGCCTTTCACCCAGCCAGAACGCGGCGTAGCGCCGGATGACGCGCGACCCTTCAGCCGCCGCCTCTCCCGACATCGTCGCAGTCCAGATCCAATTCGAGTAGACACGACCATAGAGAGCCGGACCGGTAAGCCCGCTGGCGCTCGTATATGGCAAGACGATGCGTCCATCTCTCCCCTCGAAGACCAACATCGTCGGCCGAGGCTCGGTAAAGTGGCCGTCGAGATAGACATCATGGGAGCGCACACCCAGCAGCGACAACGCGCGGATTGTCATCACGGCGGCACGCCCTCCTATCCGTGACCCCGCCAGCGGCGGAACGCGCATCGCAAGGATCAACGCTGCGATCACCCACACGCCGAGGAGCCAGGACACCGCGCGAGATCCAGCATCGGCCGGCGCGGCACTCCGACTTTCCTCAGCTCCATAGAACTTCCCGGGGATGAGCGGAAGATAAAGCGCGATCATCCCCATGCTGAACAGTGGCAGCGGAAAGAGATACGCGATTCCGAGGTGCATCGCGATGCCGGCAACGGCGAGGGGGATACGGGCCCGCCGAAACCAGATCGTCATCGGAAAGAGAACCTCGAAGATCATCGCTCCGTACGACATCCCCTTCCATAGCCATGGGATCGGCGGCAGAGGAGGAATCCTGGCGCAGGCGAAAACCTCGGCCACCGGAGTCCAGATCGCCAGTCCGTGCCGCCACATGGGCGAACTGAGCTTCCACAAGAACGAGTCGGCGTAGGTGATTGCAAGGAGAACGGCGAAGGCAGCGAAGCAGACGGCATTCACGGGTGCCGGCGGTGCTTTGCCGGCACGGCGAGCGCGCCAGGCATCGAACGAAAGAGTGCGTTCGGAGGGAATGAGTGCAAGCAGCATCGCGCCTGGGATGTAGATCGTGTCGGCGTGATATCCAAAGTGCCGGAGCCGGATCAGGATGCCGAAGACAGCAAGCGTCAGCAGCAGGTTCAGTGCGGCGGCGATCCGGGTCGCCACTCCGCCCATCAACGCCAACAGGATCAACAGCCACAAACCAAGGATCAGCCGAATGTCGAAGCGGGCGGGCGCGATAAACGGAACATCATCGAAGACGAGATGCCGGAATCGAATCAGTTGCAAAACTTCACACAACAACGTGAAGGCAAAGGCGATACGAAAAACCGCGAGCGGCCGGGCGTCCCTGCCATCGCCTGAAGACATCACCGAATGATGCGAGGCGGTTGACGCAAATGCAACGGCCGCAGCGCAGGCCGTGTGCGAGCGCCGTATCATGCGCTCTTCCAATGAATACTCTTGATCCTGTCCTGCGTCCTTTGCTGGCGTATTACCAGACGATCCTCGCTTCGCACGGGGCGACTCCGCTCGGCGTCGGATGGAACTCGGTGAAAGCACAGCAGCTTCGGTTCGGGAAGCTGTGCAGCGTTCTTGAAGGTGAAGCGAACGTCTCGGTGATCGACTACGGCTGCGGCTACGGAGCACTGCTCCCCTACCTTCGCGCGCGCCCTGGCGATCTCGATTACTGGGGCTACGACATGTGCGGCGCGATGATCGAAGCGGCGAAGGTGGAGTTCGGTAATGAGCCGGGAACGCACTTCACGACCGATCGGGCGGAACTGCCGCGCGCCGATTACTGCATCGCCAGCGGCATCTTCAGCTTCAAGCTGGAGGCTGATCCCGGCGCATGGCGCGATTACATGCTGGCCACGATCGACGACATGGCCAGCCTTGCCAAATGCGGCATCGCGTTCAATGCACTGACGTCGTATTCGGATCCGGATAAGAAGCGGGACGATCTCTACTACGCCGATCCGCTCGAGATCTTCGACTACTGCAAGCGCCACGTGTCGCGCGACGTGGCACTACTGCACGACTACAAGCTCTTCGACTTCACCATCGTCGTCAGAATGAGCTGAAATCCAGCCCCAATCACCCGTTGTAGCGGGCATCCGTCGGCTTGGAGCGGCCGAGGAGCTTCCGCACGCGCGGACCGATCCGCGCGCGGCGGCGGATCGATTGCAGCCAGGTTTCGTCGATCCCGATGCGCCGCCGGTAGTTGTGCCGCAGATCGGTGGCGAAGCGCTCGGTCAGCGTAAGACGTTCGCGCAGGGAACCTGCGCCGTCGATGCGCCCGGCGAAGCGGTGATAGGCCTTGTCCAGAAACTGCTGGTAGTGCCAGAGAACTGCCTCTTCCGGCGCGATTCCCTTGACTGTCATGCGATCCCAATTCTGCACCGGATAGTTGTAGGCGAACGAGAGCTCGCGCATCCGATCGAATCGTGACGTGGCTACAGCGCTCAAGAGATTGTTTTCGCGCAGATACGATGCCGCCGGAGGAGAAAAATCATCATCCAGCATCCGCAGCATGGCGTCGCGCCACTGTACGGCGATGTGCGCGTCGCGGCGAAGGGCGATGACGCCGCTGTTCCAAGTGCCGCGTACGCGCTCACCCGTCAGCGTGGTCGTGACGAATGGACGGGCTGTAGCGCCGGTAAGCTCATAAAGCCGCATCCAGTACTCCTCGAATGGATCGTCGGGACCTGACGAGGCGGTGGTTTTTGTGCTGTCCGCGACTAGCGCGATGTCTTCTCCCTCGCCGAGTTGAAAGGCGGATGGCTCACGCCAGATCAAGATGTCCGTGTCAAGAAAGGTGACGAACTCCGTGGCTGCGGTCTCCTCAGCATGCGCCAACGCGAGCGGCTTGTTGGCCAGAGCGTACTCGGCGTGCGCGGCATTGAGAGGTTCTTCGATCAGGCGGACCTCAAAGTGCTCGAGCATCTCGCGACACCACGGCGCCACGATCCGGCCAGGACGCGGAGCGTAAGCCCAGATCGCTGCGCCGGCCATCGCACCCATGTTGCGGCGCATCGTGTGAAACAACGTCGCTGCCTTGTATTCGAGGCGGTGCGCTCCCGGCTCGACGCAGACAACGAATGTGATCATGACGCCATTCTATGTCGCTATCCTTGACAGATGACCGGACCACTGGTGTCGACGATCATCCCCGTATTCAACCGTCCGGCCATGCTGCGCGAAGCGGTGGCGAGTGTCTTGGATCAGACCTACGGGCCGGTCGAGGTGATCATCGTCGACGACTCGTCGACTGACCACACACCGCTGGTCATCGCGGAACTGGGGGCACGTCATCCGGAAGTGCGTTCGATTCGCGTGACGAACGGCGGGCCTGGGCTGGCGCGTGAGGCTGGGCGTGGTATCGCTCGAGGCGAGTTCATCCAGTATCTCGACAGCGACGACCTCCTGCTACCGCGCAAGTTCGAGTTCCAGATTCACGCGTTCGAAAACCAGCCGGAGTGTGGGGTGGCCTACGGCATCACGCGCTACCGCGATGGCGAGGGAAGGGAGATCGCTTGCACGTGGAAAGAGGCGAACCAGGTACAGAAGACGATCTTTCCCTCCTTTCTCGTGGCGCGATGGTGGGAAACGTCGACGCCGCTGTATCGAACGTCTGTCTGCGATGCGGCAGGGCCGTGGACGGCGCTTCGTCTCGAGGAAGACTGGGAGTACGACTGCCGCGTCGGTGCTCTCGGCGTTCGGCTGGCGTACGTCGATGAGGTCGTGGCGGAACATCGCGATCACTCCGACGGGCGGCTCTCGCGGGGCAGCGGGGCCGATCCCGCGCGGCTACGCGACCGGGCTGCCGCGCACGAGCTGATCGCCTCGCATGCGCGGCGGGCCGGCGTTCCGAATGACGCGCCGGAGTTTCAGCGCTTCGCGCGAGAGCTTTTTCATCTCGCGCGGCAGTGCGGGGCCTCAGGATTGTCCGGCGAGGCGAAACGGCTGCTCACGCTCGCGCGCGCCATCTCGCCGTCGGCCGACATGCGCATTTATCAAGTGGCCGCGCGCGTGGTCGGATGGCGGAACGCCGGACGAGCCGCGTCCTGGATCGAACGGCGATGACCGCGATCTCCGTGGTGATGGGCGTCTACAACGCCGCCGCAACGCTCGCGGCGACGATTGACAGCCTCCTTGCGCAGACGGAGCCCGATTTCGAATGCATCGTCGTGGACGATGGCTCGACGGACGCCACGGCAGCGATCCTCGCAGAGTACGCGGCGCGCGACTCGCGCATCCGCGTTATCCGGCAGGAGAATGCGGGGCTGACGCGCGCGCTCATTGCGGGCTGCACGGTGGCGCGAGGCGTCTACATTGCGAGGCAGGACGCGGGCGATTTGTCCGACCCGAGGCGATTCGAGCTGCAGAAACGGGCACTCGCCGCCGACACGGCGATCGCGTTCGTCTCCGCCGCAACCCAATATGCCGGGCCCGAACTGGAACCGCTTTACATCCTCCGCAGCACCGGCGCGGCGATTGCGCCGGCGTTTGTGCTTTCGCACGACGCGCGAAATCGACTCGCAGATGGTCCGACACATCACGGATCGGTCATGTTCCGGCGCGACGCCTACGAGCGGGCCGGCGGCTATCGGCCGGCGTTTTATTACGGGCAGGATTTTGACCTCTGGTATCGGCTCGCCGAAATCGGAAAATTTCAGATCCTCGGCGAGGTTCTTTACACGGCACGCATCACGCCAGACAGCATCACCGGCGGCGCGCGCCAGCAGCAGGAACGGCTGGGACGCCTCTCGCGAGCCGCGCTTGAGGCGCGTGAGCGCGGAGAGCCGGAGGATTCGATTCTTCAGGCTGCGGCGCGCATCCGTCCGGTGCGGTCGCGGGCCTGGTGCCGGGAGGCGCGAGGCCTCTATTTCATCGGAGAGGCATTGCGCCGCAATGGCGACCGGCGCGGACGGAAGTACCTTCGCATCGCGATTGCGCGCTGTCCGCTGTTGCTGCCGGCCTGGGTCCGGCTGATCCAGGCGCTGCTATCCTGACCGGCGATGCCGCCGATCGCCCTGGTGAATCGGATCCACCAATGGCTTAGACGCTCGCGTCTTTTCAGCTGTTCCGTGCTGCAGGGTCGCAACCAGTGCCGCGACCTTCACGGCATCGGCGAGGAGCAACTGGCTCGGCGCATCGCTATGACGCTGCCGAACCTTCGGAAGGGCTGATGTCTGCACCGATCGTGTTTCTCTGCGCCGAAGACGAGCTGGATAAGGAGCGGCGCGGATATGCGCGGGCGTTCGGCCGCATCGCACCGGTCATCTTTGTTCCTCCGTCCGAGAACTGGCAGGTCCGCGCAGATGGTTCGCCGCAGTTGCTTCTGAACCCTGACGGCAGGCCGTGGTTGCCCGCCGGCATCGAGCGCTCCGCCGCGCCGACCGCGATCTTTCACATCGATACCTACGTCGCGCTCGAACGCCGTGTGCGATGGTCGGCGTTATACGACTACACGTTCGTATTTCACCCGGGATTCGAGGCTGCGTTCGAAGCGGCGGGCATCGAGGGGGTTCGGCTGCTTCCGCACGCTGCGGAACGGGATCTATTCGACGGCGCCGGGACCGAGCGTGATTTTGACGTTGGATGGGTGGGCCGCAAGAGCCGCTCGATCTACGGGACGCGCGACCACGTTCTGGCGGCGCTGACGGAGCGTTTCGTCATGAACGATGCGAGCCGCTTCTACACGCCGGAGGAAATGGCTGAAATCTACCGGCGATCGAAGATCGTCGTGAACATCAGCCGCGACGATCATCCGTCGGACGCGAACATGCGTTGTTTCGAAGCCATGGCTGCCGGCGCGCTACTCATGACCGGTATACCCTCCGAACTGACGCTCCTTGGCTTCGAGGAAAACGTTCACTTTGCCGGTTACCGCAACGCGGAGGAGATTCCCGACCTCGTCGCAAGTTGGCTGGCGCGCGACGCTGCACGGACTGCGATCGCACAACGCGCGCGGGATCTGGTGCTCCGGGAGCATACGTACGATACACGCGTAGCGACGATCCTCGACGCCGTCCGTTCCGGCGCGCAGGCGCCGGCGCGCGCATGGCCGCGCGATAAAGTTGCCGCGAGGCGATTCGAGTACTACGTCGAGGCAGCAGATGTTGCGCGCAGCGTTCGCGAGTTTCGCGAGATCACTGCCGCATCGCCGCTTTCCGCCGCTCGCAATGCTGTCCGGTTCGCGCGGCTGGGCGCGAAGGTGATCAAGCGGAAACTGCGCTGATGATGCGAATCCTTTTCATGGCCGACGTGCCGCACAACCCGCATTCCGGCGCTGCCGGCACTGAGGTGCAGACGATTGAGGCGTTGCGCGCGCTCGGCCACGAGGTCGACGCGATCTGGTCCGATAGCCTTGGACGCCGCATTCGGCACGGCAACCTTCACCTCCTGCTGGAACTGCCGGGGACATACGCGTGCGCCGCGGCGCGTGCCATTCGCGAAAAACGATACGACGTAGTCCACGTCAATCAGCCTCACGGATTTCGCGCCGCGCGAATCGTCCATCGCCTCTCGCCAGGAACAGCTTTCATTCATCGGTCGCATGGCTTCGAACTGAACGTTGAACACACGTTGCGTCCGTGGCGGACGATGTACGGAACCGACGAACGAAGCGTCGTCCGGAGGATTTCGTCGCGCCTGATCGGTTCACTGCTGGATCGGCATGGACGCGCGATTGCGGCCCGGGCGGACGGACATATCGTCTCGTCCTCGCGGGATGCGGACTTTCTCCGCAATCGCCTTGGCGTTGCCGCGGAGAAGATTGCGGTGATCCCTCAGGCGGCTCCTCTGTCGTACACGCGCATCCCCGCGCCGCCGATGGCCCCAGAGCGCCTCGTCCGCGTGCTGCACGTAGCGCAGTTCGCGTTCTTCAAAGCGCCGATGATTACTGCAGAAGCGATGAACCGGCTGGCCGCAGCCGATCCCAATCTGCGCTTCACCTGGGTGTGCGATCGCAGCAGCGAAGCAGCCATCCGCGCGCTGCTGAGGGCCGAGACAAACGAACAGATGACCGTCGTGCCGTGGACGACGCAGGACGCGCTCCGCGACATTTACGACGCGCACGGCATCTTTCTCTTTCCCTCGTTCTTCGAAGGATTCGGTAAGGCGTTTCTCGAGGCGATGAGCCGCGGGTTGTGCGTCGTCGCAAGCGATGTTGGCGGCATGCACGACGTTATCGAGAGCGGGAAAAACGGGATGCTCGTTCCGCCCGGCGACGCGAACGCACTCGCCGATGAGGCGCTCGCCATCGTTCGCGATCCTGCTCGCTCGGCGATCATCAGCGCCGCCGCGGCGCAGACGGCGCGTGCGTATACGTGGGAGCGCGTGGCGCGCGAAACGGCCGCTTTTTATCAGTCGCGCCTGAACGCTATGCGAAGATGACGCGAGGTGAAACGCCGCCGCATCGCCATCGTCGCGTCGCACGTGATCCAGTATCAGGATCCGTTTTTTCGCTTGCTCGCAGCCGATCCGGAAATCGATCTCACGGTGCTGTATTTGTCCGATGCCGGCGTGCGCACGTATCGCGACGCCGACATGGGGACGGCGCTGAAGTGGGACGTCGAGCTGCTGACCGGCTATCAACACAAGTTTCTGCGCAACCTCGTGCACGACAGCAATCGCGGATGGACACGCCACATCAATCCCGGCATCGTCCCCGCGCTACTGCGCGAGCCGTACGAGATGGTGATCTTCATGCTCGGCTGGGGGTCCGTCAGCGCGCTCCTCGGCATCGCCGCGTGTTGGTGGGCCGGCATCCAATTTTTTCTTTACGGCGACAGCAGCTTCCCGCCGCCGGAGACAACGACGCGCGCCCGGATTCGTGCGCGGCTGCTGCGAATGCTGTTTCGCGGTGCGAGCGGCTTCATGACCTCTGGTGCGTTGAACGCTGACTACTACCGCCACTATGGTGCGAATCCCGAGCACTTTTTTCTGCTTCCGTGGGCCGTCGACAACGAACGGTTCGCGGAGGCGAGCCGCTTCGCGCCAGGCGAGCGCGACGCGATGCGCGCGAAGATAGGCGTCCGCCCGGAGCAAACCCTCTTCGTTTTTTCGGCCAAACTGGTTGCTCGGAAGGATCCGATGACGCTGCTCCGCGCGTTCGAGCAGCTTCCCAATCGGAATCGCGCCGCAGTGCTTTTCCTCGGCGATGGACTGCTCCGCGAACCGCTCGAAGCATTCGCGCGCGAGCACGGCCTCGGCGACGTTCACTTCGCCGGCTTCGTCAATCAGAGCGAGCTGCCGAAGTACTACGGGATGTCGGATGTCTTCGTGCTGCCGTCGACCTACGAACCGCGCGGTGCAGTCATCAATGAAGCGATGGCGTGCGGACTCCCGGTGATCGTAACGGACCGTTGCGGATCGATCGGCGACATCGTGCTCGAAGGGGAGAACGCGTTCGTCTATCCGGCCGGCGAGGCTGAGTCGCTATCCGCATCGATGGCGAAACTGATCGCCGATCCATCGCTGCGGCGGCGAATGGCGCAACGATCGCGCGAAATCATCGGCACCTGGACGTTCGCGCGCGGCGTGGAGGGCGTGAAGGCGGCGCTGGCGTTTGTGGCGAGGGCACGCACGTGATCACCGTCGCGATTCCGACGTACAACCGCGGCGCGATCGTGGCGGAAACCGTTCGGCGGCTCTTCGAGCTCGATCCGCCGCCGGAGGCGATTATCGTCGTCGATCAGAGCGTCGAGGAGAACAAGGCGCTCGCCGCGTGGCACGCCGAGGGACGCATGCAGCTCATTCGTCTGGAGAAGCCGTCCATTCCTCGTGCGATGAATAAAGCGCTGCTTGCTGCCACGACGCCAGTCGTACTGTTCGTCGACGATGACGTCGAGCCTGCCGCGGGGCTCATCGGCGCGCACGAGCGTGCGCATGCCGACGACGCGATCTGGGCAGTTGTCGGACAAATCCTGCAGCCAGGTGAAACGCCGCAGCATCACGACCAGCCGCAGGATGATCTCGAGTTTCACTTCAACCACGACACAGGCCGCTTCGTCACGAACGTGATGGCGGGAAATCTTTCGGTGAAACGCGAGCACGCCATCAACGCCGGCGGCTTCGACGAGAATTACACTGGCGTCGCCTACCGATTCGAAACCGACTTCGCGCTGCGGCTGGTTGCCGCCGGCGGCAGGATCTGGTTTTCGCCGGAGGCCGGATTGCGCCATCTGAAACTGAGCAGCGGAGGATTGCGCTCGTACGGCGATCACCGCAGCAGTCCGTCTCCTGCACACTCGTCCGGCGATTACTACTTCGCGATTCATCATCGACCGCCGCTGTTTCGCTACGCGTTGCGGCGTCTGCGGCGGAATGTCGTTACGCGCTATCACCTCGCGCATCCGTGGACGATTCCGACGAAGCTGATCGGCGAGCTGCGGGGATGGGTGCTGGCCCGCCGTCTGGCGCGCGGCGGGCGGCGCCTGATCGCCAGAAATGGGCCGCGAGCCGATCACGTTCCCACCGGCACAGCGCGATGACCGTCCCAATTCTCTTCGCCGCCTTCATGCTCATGTCGATGAGCTTCACGCTCGTCGACTGGCGCCGCGGATGGCTGATGGCCATCCTGTGCGGGGTTCTTCAGGATCCCGCGCGCAAGCTGACTGCCGGAACGCCGGTGATCATGTCGATCAGCATCGTGGCGATCTACGTGGCCGTCCTTTTCGCAGGGCAGGCAGTGCTGCAGAGGGAGGGACGCGAGTTCTCGCGCCGTTTCTCAAGTCTTTTCGGCACGCTGATTTTCTTTTTCATCTTTCTTTTTCTCGCCGCGATCAATGGGCTGTTCACCTTCGGGATCGATCAGTGGAAGGCGCCGGCGATGAGCTTTTTTCTCTACCTGGCGCCGATGCCCGCGGTAATCATCGGCTACGCGTTTCTGCAGCGCGAAGAGCAACTTTACGACGTTTTCAAGTTCTATTCGGTCGTGACTGCGATTGCCATGATCGGAACGCCGCTCGAATATTTTCGCGTCCCCTGGCGCGCGCTCGGGACAGTAGCCCTTAGTGAAAACATCCGCTTCATCACGGGGTTCAACATCCGGATGCTCTCCGGGCTCTATCGCGGGCCGGACATCATGGGATGGCACGCCGCACTTCTCACGATGATCGGCATCATCATGACTGTGCGGCGGCGATCGTTTCGAAGCTCGTGGATCTGGATGCTTGTCACCGGCTGGGGGTTTCTGAACTGCATGATCAGCGGACGGCGCAAAGCCATCTACATGATCGTCGTTTTCGTCGTGGCATTCCTCTGGCGCTACTTCCGTCAGTTGTCGTTCGCGCAGGCGGTTTCGTTCGGACTGCTCGGAATCGTGGTGATCTTCGTGATCACCAGGATTTCGCAGGATGAGGAATCGAGCGTGTACACCCGAGGCGCGTACACCACGCAAGAAGAGATATGGGATCGGCTCGAAGGAGGACTTGGCGTCACGATCGAGCAAGCGGGCATCATGGGCGCCGGCCTTGGGACCGCAACGCAAGGGGTCTATCACGTCCTTCGCGAGGACAGTGCCACCACGCTCGGATGGCAGGAGGGCGGCCTCGGAAAACTGGCCATCGAGCTGGGCGTGCCGGGGCTTCTTTCGGTAGCGTTGCTCGGGCTGACGATGATCCTGACGATGGTGAAGATCTCCGGCCACCCCGACGTTCCCGGCTCGTCCCAACTGGCGCGCGCGGCTCTGTTCGGCATCATTGCGTCGAATGTCGTCGAGTTCATGGTTTCTGCGCAGGCCTACTCCGATCCGGTCCTTACGCTTCTGACGGCGTTCTTCATCGGCTGCATGTTTGCAACCGCTGCTCTCGACGACAGGCTGGCGGCGGAGAAGGCTGTGACTGTGGCAGCGGCTCCATCCACCGCGCGATTGACGGCACCGGTCATCGCGTAGCACCGTAGCGCGTGCGCCTCCTTCACGTCGTTCCAACCTACCTGCCCGCGACGCGTTACGGCGGTCCGATCTACGCGGTTCACGGCTTATGCCGTGCGCTTGTGCGGCGCGGGCACCAGGTCGACGTCTTCACGACGAATGTCGACGGCGCGCACAACTCGGATGTCCCTACCGGCGTGGCCGTGAACATGGATGGCGTTTCCGTCCACTATTTTCCTTCGACACTACGGCGGCTTTACGTCTCGCCGCAAATGCGTGCCGCTCTCGCGAAATCGGTTGGCCAGTACGACGCGGTACACCTCCACTCCATCTTCCTCTGGCCGACGTATGCGGCCGCCCGCGCCGCGCGGAAGGAAGGAGTCGCCTACGTCGTGTCGCCACGCGGCATGCTCGTTCCCGAGTTGGTCGCGCAGAAAAGCCGGTTCGCGAAGATGTTGTGGATCCGCGCCATCGAGCGCCGCACGTTCGCGCAGGCGGCGGCGATTCATTTCACCGCGAACAGCGAGCGGGACGACGCGCGGCGAATGTCGATGCCCATCCCTGATTCGTTCGTCGTGCCGAACGGCATCGATCTTCCGCAGATCACGACCACGGCGCGCTTACCCGGCACGCTGCTGTGTCTCGGCAGAATCAACTGGAAGAAGGGACTCGATCGCGTGATCGATGCGATGCCGCACCTCCACGGCGCGCACGTCATCATCGCCGGCAACGATGAGGAAGAGTTGACGCCGAAATTGCGCGCGCAGGCGGAACGCAATGGTGTCGCCGACAGGATCGAGTTCCGCGGTCCTGTGAGCGGCGAAGCGAAAGAAGTGTTGCTGCAAACGTCGACCGCGCTCGTCCTACCGTCGCATTCCGAAAACTTCGGCAACGTCGTGCTCGAGGCGATGGCGGCGGCCATGCCGGTGATCGTCTCACCCGAGGTCGGACTGGCAAACGATGTGGCGCAGTCGGGAGCAGGTCTCGTCACCAGCAGCGCGCCGGAATCGCTGGCCGAAGCGATCCGAAAGGTACTCGGCGACAGCGCATTGCGCGCCGAAATGGGAAGGCGCGGACGTCAACTCGTCGAAGAACAATTCACTTGGGACCACGTCGCGGAGCTGATGGAAGCACAGTACGAACGGATCAGTGGACGAGCGCGCGCAACGCCTCTCTGAACATCGGCATGTCCTCGACGGCCGAGAGCGTGACCGACAGCAGACCGACGATCCAGATCACCCGTCGATCCGAGGGGAGCCACGGACGCAGCGCGACGAGGAGCATCGGGATCACCGGGGCGAGATACCGCGGATACTCCCCTTCGATCCACCAGGCGGGGAAGAAGAGAAAGGACGCGGCGTAGAGGCTGGCGAAGATCCACTCGACCGGCACCGTCCGCATCGATTCGCGCATCTCGCGCCGCCAGAACGCGGCGATGACCCCGGCGAGCGAGAACGTCATCCATACCAACGTCTTTGCAAGGTTTTTCGCGGTGAGCTGATGCTCGCCGTGATGCTCTGCATATGTCATGAAGATGGTCACGAAAGGGATGAAGGTGCGATCGTGACCTAGCCCCATGCTCTGGTACCAGGTGAAGTTCCCGAACGACTGTCCGAACAGCAGATGGACGAGCCCGAGGTAAGCGCCGCCTGCGACGAGACTGACTGCGATTGCGAGCGCCAGGGCGCCAAAGCGGCGGCGGCGCAGAAGGACCACGCCCAGAGCAATGAGCGCGAAGATGCCCAGGGGGCGAACCACCGTGGCCAGCGCGCCGAAGATTGCGGCCAGCGTCCATCGATCCTTACGCGCTGCAACGAGACAGGCGAAGATCAACGCGACAAAAAGAGGCTCGGCGCCGCCGAGCAGCGAGCGCTGAATCCAATCCAGATTGATGACAGCGAACCACGCCGCCGCCCAGGCACCCCACAATTCGCCGGCCAGATAGATCGCCACCAGCGACGCGATGATCGAGACGATCGGCAGCGCATTCATGTCCGAGGTGTGGAGCAGCGCAGCCACAGGAGCGGCGAGCAGCGGATACCCGAGGAAGTGCCGCGCGACCAACTCCGGCGCCGGCTGGCCGCGGAGGGCCGCGGATTCCCCGGCGTACGAGGGGTTGTCGCCGCAATGCAGCACGCGCGACGGATAACTGTCGAAGACCACGATCAGCAGCGCGAACCACGCGTACGAGACGAGCACGATGGCGGCGAGATCGCGTCGGCTGAACTCTCTGCTCACGCCGTCAGTGTCGCATACGCGCTGATACCATGCCCTCTCGATGCTCGACCTCATCACGCCGCTGATCCTGACGCGCGACGAGGAGGCGAACATCGGCCGGACGCTGGCGCAGTTGGCGTGGGCGCGCGAGGTCGTGATCGTGGACAGCATGAGCGCCGATGACACGGTCACCATCGCCCGGCGCTTCGCGAACGTTCGCGTCATTCCTCGGGCGTTCGATTCGCACGACCGGCAATGGAGCTTCGGCGTCGAGCAGGTGAGGACGCCGTGGGTCCTCACGCTTGATGCGGACTACTTCGTCCCCGAGGCGTTCGTGCGCGAGATGGCGTCGCTCGATCCGCCGCCGGACCTGGCAGGATACGAAGCGGCATTCGTCTACGCGATCAATGGACGGCCGCTCCGGTCGGCGCTTTATCCGCCGCGCGCCGTCCTGCTGCGGCGCGGCGCGTTCGAGATCTGGCAGGACGGCCACACACAACGCGTCCGCGTTCACGGCCGGCTCGAGCGGCTACGCACGACCCTCATCCACGATGACCGCAAAGACCTCCGCCGCTTCATCGAACGGCAACGCAAGTACATGCGCCAGGAGGCGAAGAAAGTTCGCGCCGCATCGTGGCGCACACTTCCGATGCAGGGCCGCATTCGCAAGCTGCGCGTCGTCGCACCGTTCGCGACGCTGTTCTACACGTTGATCGCAAAGCGCGCGCTTCTCGACGGGCGCGCCGGCTGGCGGTACGCGTTCGAACGCTTCCTGGCCGAGGGGATGCTGTCGATCGAGTTGTTCCGGAGAAGCCGTTGAGGTCGCGCGTTCGCAGGCTCCTCGCGAATCTGGTCCGCATGCCGCTTCGGCTGATGCCTGCGGAGTCGGTCGTGCGGATTCGCTCGGGCGAGTTGCAAGGTTGGCGCTGGATCGCCGGTTCGAGCACGAACGGATGCTGGCTTGGGACGTACGAGCGGAACATGCAGCAGCTCTTTCGAGAACGCATCCGGCCGGGCGCGACGGTGTTCGACGTAGGCGCCAACGTAGGCTTTTTCACGCTTCTCGCGTCGAAGCTGGCCGGCGATTCAGGACGGGTCTACGCATTCGAGCCGCTGCCGCGGAATCTCGATTTTCTCGATCGCCATCTACGGATCAACGAGATCGCGAACGTTCACGTGAAGGCGCTGGCGATTGCCGCGGCGAGCGGAGAAGCGCATTTCCGAATCGCGCAGCATGCGTCGATGGGAGGCCTGGCCGAGGGCGGCGATCTTCACGTGGTCACGGCATCGCTCGATGATCTGATCGCCAGCGGATACGTCACGCGCCCCGATTTCATCAAGATGGATATCGAAGGCGCCGAGAGCGATGCGCTTCGCGGCGCGAAAGAGTTGCTCGCCGGCAGAGCGCTGACGATCGCGCTGTCGACGCATGGGTGGCAGCAACACGAAGCCTGTTGGACGACGCTGACCGAAGCGGGATTCAAGCTCGAGCTTTTGAAGGACGGCGCCGACGACGGCGACTACCTCATCCTCGCCACGAAGTGACTACTGCCGGCGAATCATCACGTCGCCCATCACCAGCAGATCCATCTTCGTGCGCAGGAAACAGTCGAGCGCCTGCGCGGGAGTGTTGACCACCGGCTCGTTTTCGTTGAACGACGTGTTCAGCACGAGCGGGACTCCGGTGGCGTCGCGGAACGCTTCGATGAGGTGGTAGTAGCGGGCGTTCTGCTGTTCGTCGACCGATTGCAATCGCCCCGATCCATTCACGTGCGTCACCGCCGGGATTTGCGCGCGCTTCTCTTCGCGGATCTGATAGACCTGCAGCATGAACGGCACGTCGTAGTCGGTTTCGAACCACTCGCCGACCGCATCGCGCAGCACCGAGGGAGCGAACGGCCGGAAGGACTCCCGGCGCTTGATCTTCTGATTGAGGATGTTCTTCATGTCGGCGCGGCGCGGATCGCAGACGATCGACCGATTGCCGAGCGCGCGCGGCCCCCACTCCATCCGCCCCTGAAACCAGCCGACCACGTTGCCATCCGCGATCTGCGCCGCGGTACGGCGGCAAAGATCGCGCTCGTCCGTCACGCGCTCGATCGTGCAGTTCGCGGCATCGAGGTCGGCTCGGCGTGCGGCGATCGACTCATCGATGGCGACGTCGTCGTACTCCGGCCCCCAGTATGCATGCGTCATCACGAACGACTTCGTGTTGCCGAGGATCTCGTTCCAGACCCAGTAGGCCGCGCCGATCGCACCGCCGGCGTCGCCCGCCGCGGCCTGAATGTAGAGGTCCTTGTACGGCGAGCGGTCGAAGACGAGTCCGTTCGCGACGCTGTTGTACGCGCAGCCGCCGGCGAGGCAGAAGCGCGGATTTTTCGTCTTCTCGTACAGCGCGTTCGCGAGCGCGAAGAAGGCTTCTTCGAACATCGCCTGCATCGACGCGGCGAGATCCTTGTGCTTCTGTTCGATCGGCTCGTCGGGCGCGCGCACGGCGCCGAGGCGATCGGTCAGATGTTGCGAAAACACCGGTCCGATGACCGGCATCCCGCCTTGCCACACCATGTCCAGTCCGGCGGAGTGGTGCGTGAAGTAGTCGAGGTTCAAGCGGAACGTGCCGTCGCTCTGCACGCGCACGATGTCGCGCATCGCATCGATCTGCGTCGGCTTGCCGTAGGGCGCGAGGCCCATGACTTTGTATTCGTCGCCGTAGTGCGGGAAGCCGAGAAACTGCGTCATAGCGGTGTAGAAGATGCCGAGGGAGTGCGGGAAGCCGACCTCGCCGAGGACCTCGATCTTGTTCTTCGACGCGACGCCCCACATCGAGCTGACGAAGTCGCCGAAGCCGTCGACGGAGAGCACGGCCGCATCGTCGAACGGCGCGACGAAGTATGCGGACGCCAAATGCGCGCGGTGATGCTCGACGTGATGCAGCTGCGGCTTCAACGTTTCCAGCCCGAAGGCCTGCTTCAATTCCTCTTCGATGCCGGCGACCTGCATCCGATTCGCGAGCCGCTTGCGGATCGCACCGAGGGAGGGACGCTTGGCGAGGATGAACTTTGCCCGCTGAAAAAGCCGCGCGTTCGGATCGCGATTGACGGCGATGTGGTCGACGTCATCGAGATCGACGCGCGCTTCGTCGAGGCAGTAGCGGATCGCAACCGACGGGAATCCCGCCCAATGTTTGATCCGCCGGAAGCGCTCTTCCTCGGCCGCGGCCACGAGCTTGCCGTCGACGAGAATGCACGCGGCGGCGTCGGCGTGATGGGCGTTGATACCGAGGATGATCATGCTTCGCTGATAATGGCCGCACCGCAATGACGCGACGCGTGCTCTTCGTCAATCGCTACTTTCATCCCGATCATTCTGCAACAAGTCAGATGCTCTCCGATCTGGCGTTTCATCTCGCGGCACGCGGATGGACGGTGAGCGTGGTGACCAGCCGGCAGAAATACGACGACGCGGCCGCGCGATTGCCGCGTCGCGAAACAATCGCCGGCGTGGACGTGCGGCGGGTCTGGTCGACGCGTTTCGGCCGCGGATTCCTGCCGGGGCGCGCGATCGATTACGCGACGTTTTACATCAGCGCATTTTTCGCGCTGCTGCGAGGCGCAGAACGCGGTTCGACGATCGTGGCCCTGACCGATCCGCCGCTGATCTCAGTCGTGGCGGCGCTCGCGGCGATGCTGCGCGGCGCGCGATTGATCAACTGGACGCAGGATCTTTTCCCCGAGGTCGCGGAAGCGCTGGGCATGCGCTCGTTGCGCGTCCTGCGGCGCGTCCGCAATTGGTCGCTTCGCCGTGCGCACACGAACATCGCCCTCGGCGATTCGATGGCTGCGCGGCTTCCGAACGCAATCGTGATCCACAACTGGGCCGACGCGGCGCTGCATCCGGTCGACATCCCGCACGATCGCTTCATCGCCGGCTACTCGGGCAACCTCGGGCGCGCGCACGACGCGCAGACGATGCTGGCCGCGATTCGCGAGCTGCGCGATGACGCCGACATCGAATTCGTCTTTACCGGCGGCGGCGCGCAACTCGACGCGATTCGCGCCGAGCGATTGCCGAACGTCCGATTCGAAGGCTACGCGCCGCGCGAGCGATTGAGCGAAAGTCTTTCTGCCGCCGATGCGCATCTGGTCACGCTGCTGCCGGCGCTCGAAGGGTTGATCGTACCGAGCAAGTTTTATGGCGTTCTGGCCGTGGCGCGGCCGGTGCTGTTCGCCGGCGCGGCCGACGGCGATCTGGCGCGTATCATCCGGACTCATGATTGCGGCTACGTCATCGAGCCCGGCGACGGACACGCGCTCGCGGCGAGCATTCGCGAGCTCGCGGCCGATCGCGACCGCGCACGCGCGATGGGTCTTCGCGGACGCCGCCTGTACGACGAGAAATTCACGCCGCAACTCGCCCTGGCATCGTGGGAACGGCTTCTGACATGAGCGAACGCGGCGCAAGACTGTTTCTCATCGGCGTCGCGGTGACGATGCTGGTCGTCGCGGTGATGTTCGAATTGCGGCGGCCTGAGATCGGATCACCACCGCTGCCACCCACTCCGCTCGAGCTGGCCGCGCGCGTAGCCAGACATCCGGCTGATTGGGAGGCAGCAACGGTACTCGCCGAGGTCGCGCTCGACGCGCGCACTGAGAATCGCTTCCAGCTTTGGCGCGCAGCCTACGACCACGCCTCGGCGCTCGCGCCGGGACGGCCAGGACCGCCGAACTCATTTGCGCGCGCGGCGTTTTTTCATTGGGCGGAGTTGTCGGAGAAAGACCGGCAGGACGCGCTCGCCGCGTACGCGCCGCTGCTGCACGATCACTACATCTTCGTTCGCATGGCCGCGCCGCTCTTCGAGCTCACGGGCGATCTGTCCATGCTCGAGCGCGCGCAACCGCACACGGAGTATTCGATGGGTATGCTCATCGATCTGGCGTTGCGAAACGGCCGCTTCGACGACTACCGGCGCCTCCGCGATGAAATGCAGCGGATGCGGGCCGCCGATTTCAACGAGCGTCTGCACACGGCATCGCCCGCCGATCTGATCGCGCACTTTCCCGATGCGCCGTACTACTTCGATTCCGAGCCGTTGATCGCCGCGCTGCTGGAAGAACTACATCGGCGTCCGCTCGATGAAACGCCGAACCGTCCGGCGGTGATCGACGGCGTCGTCGACTACGCGCTCCGGCACGGCCTGGAACCGCTCGACGGTCTGGAGATCGTCACGCACAAGGCGGGTGCTGCATCCGACGCGACGCGAATCCAGCTGGCGCGCAAGCTCGGCCTCGTCAATGTCGCGAGGCAGATCGAGCTCGGCGCCTTTGATCCGCGGCGTCCGCAGGTCGCCGACTCCGACTGGCATGGACTGTGTGGCACGGAACTCTGCAATCGCGCATGGCGAACCATCGAAGCCAGCCATGCGGTCTCGCTCACGATTCAGACGCTGGAGACCGACGACGTCGCGGCGTATGCGGAAATCTATGTCGATGATGCGCTGCGTGGCGAAGGCGAAGTCGGCGCGCGGCGCGATTTCGTCGTTCCCGTCGGAACTCCCGGCATGCACCGCATCGAGGTCGTGCTGGCGAATCCTCGTACGCGCAACAGCACGGCCCGGCGGCTGCACATCGCCGGCATCACAACTCTCTAGCCACGACCGCGGCCCCGGCAATCGCGGCAAGCGTGATCGGATTCGCGGGGATGAAGAAGTTGAAGTCGACCAGCGCATGCATCATGGCGATGGCGATGCTGGTGAGCGCGGCAAGTTTGAATGCGCGGCGCCGCCAGCTCATCGGCTCGCCTTCCGGCCCGACCGCATTCCGCATCAGTGCGCCAAACCCGCCGAGAAGCGGAACGAGCGAGACGACGAAGCCGAGCGCTCCCGTCGTCGCCAGGATTTCGGAGTAATCGTTGTGGGCGTGATTCGGCACGATCTCGCCGGTGGTCACTGCGGTTGCCAGGGCGACGTCCGGATACGTTCCTGCACCGCTGCCGAAGAGCGGAAACATCGCCCAGATGCGGATGGCGGCGATGACGGAATCGCGGCGCGCCGTCACTTGCGAGGTCTGGCTGGTTTCGAATCGGGTCACGGTACCCGGACGGCCAAGCACCAGGATCGCGGCAAGGACGGCCGCGGAAACGGCGGCAGCAATCAGTACGAAACGTAATGCGGCGTTCTTTCGATCGCTGACCAGCGCACCGACCAGCGCGAATCCTCCGATGAGGGCCAGGACCGCGCCTCTCGATTCGGACACGAGCACGGCCGTGATGCAGCCGAGCGCGGCGAGAAGTCCGAACGCGAAGGGAAAGAAGCGCCGCTCGACGAGCTTCACGAAGCGCCGCCCGAACGTGGCGCCGGCCGGTGCGGCAGTGTGCCAGGCATACGCCGAAACGTAGAGCGCCATCGGAAGGACGATGGCGGCGTAGTGCCCGAAGTGATTCGGATTGACGAACGTCCCGGTGGCGCGTCCGAAGATGAGATTGTTCTTCCAACCCCAGATTGCGTAGCGCCCGAGGGCCGCTTCGTGCACGGCGTAGAGCGCCTCGAAAATGCCGACGCAACCGAGAACGGCCGCGAGGATGAGACGCCGCACCGTGTCACGGGTCAGAATCATCGAGGCAAGAAACACCGCGAAGTACGCCAGCACGCGATAGAAGTGAAGCGCGGTGTGCTGCGGGTCGATCGTGATCGGATGATTTGTTCCGGCGTTGACTCCGGCGAGAGCAGCGACGTGTGTGGCACGGGCCCAGATCACTGCGGACTGCGGCGAAATCAGCGCGAGGATCCCAGGCGGCAGCGGGAGGAGTTGCAATGCGATCACGAGAACGAAGAGAACGCCGCCAGTGGTCCAGATGCGGCCCGGCCGCGTCATCACGAACGGCGCTTTGCTGGCGGCGCGGAGCAGCGCCGCACCGCATCCGATCAGAAGTGCAGGAAGAATCAACGCAGCCTGGGACGCATCGCTGGCCGATCCGAAGGGCATCGGGACCCAGACCAGAAACGCCAGAAGCGCAGCAAAGAGGACGAGCTCGACCGCGTTCCGCATCGAGCCATTGTAGAGGCCGTGCTAACATCAGGGCGGTCCTAATCTTACGTTGACGGAATGGGAGGGTACGTGCGGCAAGGAAAGCGGCTTTTTATCGTCGCCCTGGCTCTGTGCGCGTTTGCGGGCAGCGCCTTCGCACAAAATGGTCTCCGCGACCGCGAGCGCGCATTCTCCGCCAGCCAGGAGATCGCCAGCGATCTGCGCAAAGCGCACTTCCATCACGGCCCGTTTTATCTCCTGAGCACGTTCCAGCTCTCCGACATTGGCTACGACTCCAGTTTCTACGTCCCCACGGCAGACAGGCAGTCGGGGTTCCGCTTCGGCATCCAGGGGCCAACCCGCTTTTACTTCGTTCCGTCGAAGAAAACGATCTACTCAATCGACGTTCGGCCCGAGTTGAGTTTCTTCAGCCGCAACGGCCACAACACGGTGTTCGGATACCGCGCCCGCGCCGATGCGCAGTACCTGCTCAATCACCTCTACGTCGACCTGTACGCCGAAAACGCCGACCAACTGCGAGCTGATGTCGCGGAGATCGCCAGGCTGCTCTCGGAGCGGGCCACGAACTACGGCCTTACGGGAGAACTGAAGTACTCGAGCCGGACCAGCCTGACGTTCAACGCGGCCGCACTGAAGACTTCGTACCCGCTCGACAAGATTCAACCGAACCTGCCGGTGGAACTGCTGGACCGTACCGGACACAACTACCGCATTGCCGCGAACCACAAAACGTTTCCGCTCACCTCGCTGTTCGTCACCGGCGAGTTCAGCGATTACACGTTCAAGAACGCGAGCAACAAAGACAGTCACCGATCATTCATCGGGGCCGGCTTCGTTCACGACAGCGGCCGCACCGTCACGCGCCTGGAAGCGGGCTCCGGCAAACTGACCTTCGTGCAGCCTGGGCAGCACGAATTTCAGGGCGCGCTCGGCAACATCACATCCAGCAAGAAGTTCGGGACTTCGACGAGCGGCAGCATCAACGCGTCGCGCGACCTCGACTTCTCGCTCTTTACCGACAACAACTACTTCATCGCCGACCGGCTGAGCGCCAGGTGGGCGTATGACGCGACACGCCGTCTTACGCTGAACGCGCAATACGCCCTCGGCCGCGACCTCTACGATGTCCCGGTCAACGGCCCGCACGGTTTCCTCAAACGCCGCGACGTTTTCACCTTCCCATCCATCGGTTTCACGTACGCCTTTGCGCGCCTGTTGGGCGGCCTCGACATCGGGTACGTGAATCGAACTTCGAACTTTGACCTCAACGAGGACAAAGGAATACGCGTGCTGTTCCGCCTGTCGTTTACGCCGTAATTTTCGATCACAATAACTATCCCGACCCCAAAACAGAGGGCGACCGTTTGATGAAAGATTCACATCACGCGGACGGCGAGATGACAACCCTCGCATACGATGCGCGCCGGTCCAATGGCGAACGAGGGTTGTATTGCTCGCCGCTGCTCCTTAAATATGGGGTAGCGGCGCCTGGCATTTGGAAGGATCCAAAATGAAACGTATCTCCTACCTCACACTCACCGCCGCGATGCTCACGGTTGCCGCGCTGGCGCAGCCGGCTCTTGCGCAAATGCCGGTGCAGCCGGGAATGCTCGGTGCTGAAACTGCCCCCAGCGCGAGCGATGCTCCGATCGGTCCGCGCGACTACATCGAAGTGAAGGTGTTTCAGGATCCCACCCTCAACACCAAGATCACCGTCAGCGACGATGGCCGCATCACCATGCCGTTGCTCGGCAAAGTCGAGGTCTCGGGCCTCACGCCTGCTGACCTGGAAACCCGCATCAAAACGATGCTCGAGGCGAAGTACATCAAACAGGCGGACGTCACTGTCACGGTGCTGGAGGCGGGCAGCAAACCGATCTCCGTGATCGGCGCCGTGACGCGGCCCGGCCGGATCGGCATCACCGGCGGCATTTCGCTGATTCAGGCCATCACCCAGGCCGGCGGTCTCGCCAGCGGATACGGCCGCACGCTCTACGTCCTGCGTACGGCGGCAAACGGCCTCACCGAACAGATCGCGGTAGACATCGACGACCTGATGGTGAATGGCAATCCCGATCTCAACCTCCCCCTTCGCCCGAATGACGTCATCAACGTTCCCATCGACAGCCAGATCAACATCTACGTCCTCGGCGAAGTGATGCATCCGGGCAGCGTGCAATTCCGGCGCTCGCAGACGCCGACGCTGCTGCAGGCTCTGGCCGCAGCGGGGGGACCGACTGACCGCGCCTCGAAGGCCGTCATCCTCAAGCGCGTCGTCAACGGCGCCGAGAAAACGTTCAAGTACGACTTCAAGAAGATCATCGACGGCCGCCAGAACGACGTCGTCCTGCTCGACGGCGACCGCATCGTTTTCAGGGAAAGCTTTTTCTGATCGTAAAGGGCACTGATGCTCGGATCGGTGCCCTGGAAGCCGTTGCAACGGTTACCGGTTACCATCACCCATGGACCTGAACACCCAGGAAGTCCATCTCTCCCACTACTGGAACATCATCTACAAGCGATGGAAAGTCGCGCTGTCCATCGTTGTGGTTGTCATGCTTGGGACGTATCTGGCCAGCGAGTTCGCCAAGCCGCTCTACCGGTCCGTCATCGAGATTCAGATCGAGCGTGAGAATCCGAATCAGCTCACCGTCGATGATCTCTTCGGTATCGCTGCCTCGGACCAGGAGTTCCTGCAGACGCAATACGTGCTCCTGAAGAGCCGCGGTCTCGGCGAGAAAGTCATCGACGACCAGAAGCTGCTCAGCGATCCGGAGTTTTATCCCCCCGGCATCAACGGCAAGACCCCGGCGCAGATCGCGCAGATCCGTTCGCAGATGGCCGGCGCCGTCGTCGGTCCGCTCGATGTCACTCCCGTTCGCAGCACATCGCTCGTGGATGTCGGCTACGTGTCAACGTCGCCGCGTTTGGCTCAGAAAATCGCGGAAGGTGTCGGCGACTCATATATCCGTCTCAACAACGAAAAAAAGTTCGAGTCAGTCAAGCAGGCCGGCGATTTTCTGGATCGGCAGATCAAACAGATCCGGGACGATATTGACGACACGCGGCAGAAACTGCAGCACTACGGCGAAACGAAAGGCATCATCTCGACCGCCGACGCCAGCAGCATTCCCTTCCAGCGGTTGATGAAGGTAAACACCGATCTGCAGAACGCCACGAACCTCCGCCTCGAAAAACAGAACGCCTACGACGCGTTGTTGCGCACCAATCCCGAGTCGGTCACCAGCGGCGATCCTCTGGTCACCCAGCTCACCGAAGAAGAGTCGCGCAAAACGCGCGAATACCAGCAGAAACTGACGACCTTATTGCCGGGCCATCCGGACATGGTGACGCTGAGGAACTCCATCGAAAAGACGCATCAGTCGCGCGCTTCCGCAATCGCCGCCGCGTTCCAGCGTGCGAAGGACGCCTCACTCCGCGACCTGGAAGCGGCCCGGCAGAGTGAACGCCAGATGTACTCCGCCGTCGATACGCAGAAACAGGAGACGTTGAACATCAACGCCAGCGCGGCTGGCTTTACGGATCTCACCAACACGCTGACGTCGAAACAGGCCCTTCTCGATCAACTCGAAAAGCGTCAAAACGAAACTGAGGTCACGGCCCGCCTGCGCGGATCGGCGTCATCGAACAACATCCACATCGTCGACCATGCGCAGCTTCCGACGAGCCGGTTCAACGTAACGATGAAGAAGAACCTGCAGAGCGCTTTCCCGCTGGGCGTCGTGCTCGGTCTCGCGGCGATCTTCTTCCTCGAGTACATGGACCGGTCGATCAAGACGCCCGAGGAGCTGGAGCGCGTCACGAAATTCGCGTCGCTCGGCGTCATTCCGTCGGCTAACTCTGCCGGCCGCGGCGGTTATGGATATGGCTACGGATACGGCCGCGGCACGCCGCGCCTTCGGTCGGTTACGGACACCGTCGACGCACAGGCCGGTATCGACCTGCTTCCGCACAGCGACTCGCGTTCGGCCATCGCCGAGGCGTATCGCGCCTTCCGCACGTCGCTGCTGCTCGCCTCCGCCAGCTCGCCAAAAGTGATCGTCATCTCATCGACGTTCGCCCGCGAAGGCAAGACCACCACCTCCGTCAATCTCGCAACCGTCCTCGCACAGATGGGCAAGCCGGTGCTGCTCATCGACGCCGACTTGCGCCGTCCGCGTCTGCAGAAAGTCTTCCGCGGCAAGATGAACCTTGGACTCGTCAATTACCTCGCTGCGAATATCGCGATCGACGACGTCATCCAGGACACGCAGGTTCCGAACCTCTCCCTGATCCTTTCAGGACCAACGCCGCCCAACCCGTCCGAGCTCCTCGGCTCCGATCGGATGAAGCACCTCATTCACGAGCTCCGCACGAAGTTCGCGTTCGTCATCTTTGATTCGCCGCCGGTCATGGCCGTCACCGACTCGATCGTGCTGGCCGCGAACGGCGACGGCGTCGTGCTCTGCGTGCATGGCGGTCAGACGCCGCGCGACATCGTGCAACGCGCGGCCGAGCGCCTTCGCCAGAGCAACATCCCGGTGCTCGGCGCGCTGCTCAACAACCTCGATCTGCAGCAGTACGGCTACTCGTTCAAGAAGAGTTACTACGACTACTACGACGAGGACGGCAACAGCTCGAAGGAACCGTCGAAGCAGCGCGTCGGATAACATCGGCGAGGTGCGCCTCGCATGATCGACATCCATCACCACTGCCTGCCTGGCGTCGACGACGGCCCGCGCACGCTCGCTGAGTCGGTCGATCTTTGCCGCATGGCCGCGGACGAAGGGATCGAGACGATCGTCGCTACGCCGCATGTGCTGCGCGGCCGCTGGCAAAACACCTCACGCCCGCAACTGGCGAAGATCCTCGACGATCTTCGCGCCGCGGTCGGCGACCGCCCGCGCATCGTTCTCGGATCCGAATACTTCTTCGCACACGACATGGACGAGATGCTGCGAACCGAATCGATCCTGCCGCTCGCCGGCGGACGCTACGTTCTCGTCGAATTCGCGAGCAACAACGTGCCGCCGCTCGTTCGCGATCCGCTTTACCGCGTGCAACTCAACGGCTGGATGCCGATCATCGCCCATCCCGAGCGCAACATCGTCTTTCAGTCCAAGCCGGAGTTCCTGGCATCGCTGCTCCGGATCGGCGTGAAGACGCAGGTCACGACCGGCAGCGTGACCGGCGAGTTCGGGCCGGAAGCGCAGGCCACCGCGATTGATTGGCTGCAGCGCGGCTGGGTGCACGTGATGGCCACGGATGCGCACAACGTGACAAAACGGCAGCCGCGATTTCGCGCCGCGAGGGAGCGCGTCGCGGCGCTCGTCGGCGAGGAAATCGCGCAATCTCTCTTCGTCGACAATCCAAAATCAATCGTAGAAAGCCGCGGACTCGTGTACGATCCCGACTTGCCGGATTCGTTAGTCCCCGAATCCGGTGGCCTGTTCGGTCGAATACGAAAGCTTTTTACAAAGTGAACGCACTGCTGCGCCCGCTTGTGGCGCTTCTCCCGCTACTGACTGCCGTTCCTGTTCTCGCGCAGAACTTTTACGAAGCGCGATTCCAGAGCGGGGTGGTCGATTTCAACCGCGGCGCCTATGCGCGTGCCGCGGACGAGTTGCGCGTGGCTGCCTTCGGCCGCGTTGACGATATCCCATCTTACATTACTGCGGAAGTGTACCTCGCGGTCGCGAACGACCGTCTCGAGCATGCCGAGGATGCACGCACGGCCGCTTTGAAGGTTCTGCAGGCGGAACGGATCACGCCGTCGTACGCCGCGCTGAAGCTTCCGCCGGATGTTCGCACTTCGTTCGAGCAACTCCTTCCGGCGTACCTGACGCGCGACCAGCTCGCCAATGTGCCGGCGTTCGCCCGTTTCGCCCCGCAGGCCCCGGCCGTGCAATCGGGCGCGCCGCGGCCCAGCCGGCATACCGCGATCGTGCCTACGCCGACCAAGCAGCCGAACGTCGCCGTCACCGCGCCGAGAAACGACAACAAAGTCGAGCAGCAGCCTCCGCAGCCGGCGCTCGACTACGGGCGGCTGGCGCTCGAACGCGTCGCGGCCGGAGACGAAGCCGGCGCACGCCGCTACGCCGACCTGGCCTTCGCGTCCGATGACACCAATCCAAACGCACACGCCGCGCTGGCCCAGATCGCCCGCGCTCACAACACGTGGAGCGAGGTGGCCGAGCACTACGCCATCGTCCGTACACGCCGGCACCTCACCGATGACGAAACCGCTGCGTATCTCATCGCACTCGTCAAGATCGGACGCGTCGCCGATGCCATGGGCGTACGCCGTACCGCGTCGAACGCAGTTCTCACGCGTCCGGACGTTCGCGACGCGCTGCAAAGCATCGAACCGAAGCCGGCACCGCAACCGCCTGCCTCACAACCGCCTGCTCCACAACCGCCTGCGCCACAGCCGATTGCTCCACAGCCACAACCGATTGCTCCACAACCGATTGCTCCACAGCCGATTGCTCCACAGCCAGTAGCGCCGCAGCCGGTTGCACCTTCGCCGGTGCCTCAACCTCAACGTCCCACGCCGAGCGTCACGCCTGCGCCGGTTCCCGCGCCCATCGTCCCAGCTCCTGTTCCGCAGCAAACCGAGCCGACTGAACCGGTCGCCGATCAGATTGCGGCGGCGGAGCAGATGGCAACAGCGGGCAACATTGTCGGGGCGCGCACGGAGCTTCGCCGGATCGCACTGCTTCCGAATCTGCAACGCAGCGATCGCCAGGCGCTGGCGCGTGCGCTCAGCCAGACCGCGCTCTACGCCGAGTCGTCGGCGCAGTACCGCAAAACGTATCCGCTCAAGGCCGGCGAAGAGACGCACATGTTCTACGAGGCCGTAAATCGTTTCGAGCTCGGCGACTACAGCCTGGCCCGCCAACTGATCACGCGGGCCCTGCCGGCCCTGCCACAGACGCCGGCAATTCTGGCCTACCGCGACCGCATCATGGCGCAGCAGTGAAATTTTGCCGTATCATCTCGTTTTGTCCGAGGTGACCATGAAAACCCGAATCCTCCTTACTCTCGCGTTTGCGATGTGTGCTGTCGCCGCGTTCGGCGCCCAACCCGGCGTCATCGACCACAATCCTCCGGGCTGCATGCTCGTGGGCGAGATGCCGATCATGAAGGTCGACACCTCCGATGACGGCCTCCTCCGTGCGTACTTCCGCCGCCAGGGATCGACCGATTGGTGCTTCGTCGACGGCAAGAACCTCGGCAAGTTGTCGCAGGTGACGCTGCCGAAGTTCGATCCGAACGAGGCCATCGAGTATTACTTCATCGTCCTCGACGGCAAGCGCGTCGTGGCCAAGAGCCCGAAGATCTACAACGCGAAAAACGAGCAGCATTGCGATGCGCCGTTCGCGCGGCACGCCATCATGCTGACGCTCGAGTGCCTGCCGCCGGGAACCAATCCGATTTCGATGACCGCCGGATACGCGGCCAAAACGATCATCGGGGGCCCGCCGGCCTCTCCGGAAAAGCCGACGCAGACCGCCGCCAACAGCAGCGTGCACTAAGAAATCAGACGATTGCACATCGAAAGGGCCGCCGGTTTCGGCGGCCCTTTTTGCGTTCAGTGCGCTTTCGCTTTTTTCACTTCCTCGGTCAGCGCCGGAATGATCGTGAAAAGATCGCCGACGACGCCGAGGTCGGCGATGCGGAAGATCGGCGCCTCGGGATCTTTGTTGATCGCGACGATGTGCTTCGAGGAAGACATGCCCGCGAGATGCTGGATGGCCCCGGAGACGCCGGCGGCGACGTAGAGATTCGGACTGACCACTCGTCCGGTCTGGCCGACCTGATGCTGGTGATCGATCCATCCCGCATCGACGGTCGCGCGCGATGCGCCGACAGCGCCGCCGATCGCGTGCGCGAGGTCGCGAATGATCGAGAAGTTCGCGCCTTCCTTCAGACCGCGGCCGCCGGAGACGATGATGTCCGCTTCGACGATCGACAGTTCGTCACCCTCGGAGATTTTCGTTTCGACGACTTTCGTCTTCGAATCGGACGAGGCGCTGACTTCCACGACTTCCGCCGCACCGCCGCCCGACTCCTCGGCCGGGAAGGCGTTGATGCGCGTCGTGGCGATCGCGGGGGAACTGCTGATCTCAACCGTCGCGAACGCTTTGCCCGAGTACACCGGACGGCGCGCCCGCAGCTTGCCGCCAGTCCATTCGAGGCGATCGACGTCCGAGGCGACGCCGGCGTCGAGACGCGCAGCGAGGCGCGGCGCGAGATCGCGTCCATTCGATGTCCCACCCAGCAGGACGATCGAGGCAGACGACGCGGTGATCGCGGCCTGCATCGCGGCGGTGTAGGTCTCGGTGTTGTACGCACCGGCATCGGCGACATAGAGCTTCTTCGCGCCATAGCGGCCCGCGTCATCCGCTGCCGCGCGGTCCGTTGCAAAGGCGGCCAGATCGGCGCCAGCCGCTTCGGCGAGCTTGCGGCCGATCGAGAGCGCCTCGCGCGACGCTTTCTTCAACTTCCCATCGAGAACTTCACAGAAAACGAGAACGGTCACAGCGCCTTCGCCTCCTCTTTCATGTAGCGGACGATTTCCTTCGCCGCCGCGGCGGGATCGGCGCCGTCGATCTTGCGGCCGCCGCTCTTTTCGGGCGGCAGCTCGAGCGAGACGACGGTGACGCGCTGATTGACGATGTCGGAATCGGCGAGGCCGAGGTCGGAGACCGACTTCGAATCGATGGTGATCTTCTTCGCGGCCATGATGCCTTTGAGCGAGGCGTAGCGAGGCTCGTTCATCCCCTTCTGCGCGGTGATCACCGCCGGCATCGACGCCTCGATGATCTCCTCGGCACCTTCGATCTCGCGATGCGCGGTTACCTTCCCGTCCGCGACTTCGAGGTGCGTGACGACGTTGACCTGCGGATAGCCGAGGATCTCGGCGACCATCGGACCGACGAGCGAGTTGTCAGTACCGACGCCCTGCTTGCCGAAGAAAACGAGATCGTGCGGAACAGTCTTGATCGCGGCCGCGAGTACTTTCGCGATGCCGAGCGAATCGGCATCGGCCGATTCCCCTTTCACGTGCAACGCCTTCGTCGCGCCGCGGGCGAGCGATTCGCGCAAGGCCTGTTGCACCCGGTCGGGACCGAAGGCGAGAACGGTGACGTCACCGCCCTGTTTTTCCTTCAGACGGATCGCTTCTTCGAGCGCGTACTCGTCGTATGGCGAGACGATGTATTTGATGCCGGTGTCGTCGATGTGGCGGCCGTCGCCGCCGATTTTGATTCGCGTCTCGGTGTCGGGCACCTGCGCGATACAGACTACGGAATTCAAGGTAGGCCTCCGTTAAAGCGCCCGGATTCTAGGGAAAAGGCACAAGGTTCGCAAACAAGCGTTCCCATTCAGCAGCGGTCACGCAAAACGAGAGCCTGGACGGAGGATGCGATGCCATTCATGAACCGGCAGTACGAGGGAGACGCGAATCAGTCAGGCGCTCGCCGCATGTTCCGCTCGCCGATGACGGACTTCAAACGCCAGACCCGCGGCAACGGAAACGGGACCAGCCGCCCCAACGCGAAAGCGGCGCCGCCCGAAGTGACCAACGCCGAAAATTTTTACTACGTGAAGCAGATGAATTCGAAGACGCCGATGGTCGTCGTGATGAACGACGGCGAAGAGATCCGCGGCTGCATCGAGTGGTACGACCGCACCTGCATCAAAGTGAATCGCGACGGCGCGCCGAACCTGCTGATCCAGAAGCACTGGATCAAGTACGTGTTCAAACAGGAAGAGCTCGGGGAGTAAGGCTGTCATCCTGAGCCGCCGGAGGCGTCGTAGGCGAAAGCCGGAACGCCGGAGGACGGTCGAAGGACCCCCAACCTGCTAACCCGGTTGGGCGGCGGTGTTTCACGAGGCAAGCATCAAGGGGTCCTTCGACCGTCCTTCGCCGGCCTCGCTTCGCGCGACTCGGCTCCGGCGGCTCAGGATGACAGTCCGACACCACTACAATCTCGCGCGTGAAACCCTTGGCCATCAGCCTCGGCGATCCTGCCGGTATCGGCGCGGAGATCGTGTTCAAGGCGTTGCGCGATGCGAACATCCCCGCGCGCGTCTTCGGCAGCCGGGCGCTCGCGGAGCCACCGAACGACATCGATTTCGCCGACATCGGCGGCGAAGGTCCGATCCGCTTCGGCGTCATCGACGCCGCGTACGGACGCATCGCGCTCAACTCGATCGATGCCGCGTTGCGCGCCATTGACGCCGGCGAATGTTCCGCGCTCGTCACCGCGCCGATTCACAAGCAGGCTATCGCGCTCGCCGGCTCGCCGTTTCCGGGACACACGGAGCTGCTCGCGGACCGCGCGGGACTGAAACGCTACGGGCATGACTACGCGATGTACTTCGACTCGCCGAAACTCAAGTCGGCGCTGCTTTCCGTTCACCTTCCGCTGCGCGACGCGATTGCAACCATCAACACGGACGACATCGCCGCGCTGGCGCAACTCACCAGCCGTGAATACGCGCGGCTTTATGGCAGCGCGCCTCGCATCGCTGTCGCTGGAGTGAATCCGCACGCCGGCGAAGGTGGAAAGTTCGGCGATGAAGAACGCATCATCGAGCGCGGCGTGGCGCAGGCCCACGCGGCAGGATCGACCGTCACCGGTCCGCATCCCGCCGACACGATCTTCCTCGCCGCATCTCGGGGACAATACGATGTCGTGCTGGCCATGTACCACGATCAAGCGCTGATCCCGATCAAGACGATGGCGTTCGAGCAGTCGGTGAACGTGACCATCGGACTGCCGTACCTGCGCGTTTCCGTCGATCACGGCACGGCCTTCGACATCGCCGGCCGCGGAATCGCTGATGCGGCGCCGATGCGCTACGCGATCGAGTGGGCGGCCGCGCACGCGGCGAGGTTCGAACGATGAACCGCCGGACGGTGATTCTGACGATCGTCATCCTGCTCGTCTTCCTGCTCCTGATGCTGAATCTGCAGAGGCAGCTTCTGAAGTTGCAGCAGCAGCGCGGCGCCACGACCACGAGCACGCGTTGAAGAACCACTGGCTCGCCGTCATCGTGCTCTTTCTCGTCGCCGGAGCGTGGGGCGCGAGCTTCACGATCGTGAAGAGCGTTCTCACGCGCATCCCGCCCGAGCCGTTCATCGTTCTCCGATTCACGATCGCCGGAATCGTGCTGCTCGCCGTCGCGCTCACGTCGCGCAAACTCCCCCGCTCCGCGCTGCGCCCCGGCCTGATCCTCGGCGCGTTGGTCTTCAGCGGCTACTGGCTGCAGACGCGCGGACTGATGTCGATCTCGCCCTCGCGATCGGCGTTCCTGACCGGCTTGTACGTGGTGATGGTCCCGTTCTGCGATCGCCTGCTCTACGCGAAGCGGATCGGCGCACGCGCATGGATCGGCTGCGTGCTCGCAGCCGCCGGAACCACATTGCTAATCGGCGGCATCGACGCACGCGCCGGTTTCGGCGACATTCTCACCATCATCTGCGCGATTTGCTTCGCGCTGCACATGGTCCTCTCCGCGAAGTACAGCACGGCTACGCCCGCACTCGGACTTGCGGCGGTGCAGGTAATCGTCGTCGGAGTGGCCGCGATCCCTCCGTCGCTTTTTGTGCCGCGTCCGCATCTCACGCCGTTCGTCTCCACGGTGATTCTCTTCACCGCGATCGTAACGACGGCGCTGGCGTTCGTCGCGCTGATGTGGGGGCAATCGCACGTGACGGCAACCGAGGCCGCGGTCATCCTGGCGTTCGAACCGATGGCGGCGTCGATCACCTCCCTCGTCTTCCAGCACGAGCCGGTCACGTTCGGATTCGTCGCCGGCGCATCGATGATCCTCGGCGCGATGGTGATCTCTCAATTGCCGGCGTCGCGTCGTAGAATCGCCGGATGGACGCTAACCGGCTGATCAAGTGGGTGGTCATCATCGCGCTCGCCGCGTTCGCATGGATCTATGCGTTGCCGTGGGCGAAGAAACAGATTCAGGGGCACTCAGCTCCCGCAGCGGCCGCGGACAGCAGCTGCGTCACCGCCGCACAGCACGCGTCCGAAACGTGGGGCAGCGGGCTGCACCGGTTCGTCAATCCGCCCTACGATCTCGGCGAGTGGGGACGTTTTCGCACAGACGTCGAAACGCAGATCGCTGCCGCGAACGCGGCCTGCCGGGAGTCGTCGCAGTCATGCGACAACGCCCGCGATGCGATGCGCGAACTGCGGTCGCTCGTGGCCAGCCTCGACAACTCCATCACCAGCGGAACACCGCCGCCCGATGACGCCGTGCAGCGCCAGGAAGCGATCGACACGAAGATCGAAGTCGCCGCAGAGCTGGCGCGCGGTGGGAAGTAACTTCAGACACCCATCTCTTCCGCGAGCGCGACGATCTCGTCGCGCAGCGCGCCGCGCGTGCGCATGAGGCGCTCGAACGCACTACGCCGCGCGATACGCCACGTCAGAGCTCGCGTGCGGCCGATCACGTCGTCGAGCTGTTCGAAGAATCGCATCGCGATGTACCCGAGAAACGGCAGGACGAGCGCGGTGAGGACGCCGTAGGCGATTCCGAATCGCCACGCAACAAGTGAACCGTAGACGATGTACGTCAGCGGGTAGAGAGCCAATCCTCCAACTGCTTTTGTCGTCGCCACAAGCTCCTGGCCGCGTGTGAATCGGGAAAGAACGCGGATCAATCTGTACGTCGGGTAGTGAGCGATGGCCCCGATGATTGCCAGCGGGAACGTGATCAGGAGCATGGCAATCGTTCGGATGCTGCCGCGCACGCTCGGCCGCGGCAACGTTTCCGGCTGCAAGTTCGCGTCGCCGAGCTCGGCCTCGAAGCGCTCGAAGCGCGACTGCAGTTGCGCCAGCCGTTGCGGGTCGCGTTCGCGAAGACGCGTGTATCCGGCGATGAATCGCCTGCGCATTTCCAGCTGCTCGGGCAGGTCGGAGCGGCCGAGCGACATGATCCGTTCCGCGCGGCCGATGAGATCGAGCGCCTCGCGCGAATCGGCCTGCAGCGTCAGCGTGGCAAGTGCGGATTCGACGCGATCCGTCAGCGCCGCCACGGCGTCGCGCGGCGGTTCGCCGTTTTCGTCGACGACTGTCGGAGCGACGTCGACGCCGGCGCCGAAGTACAGCAGCGCGTCACTGCGGAAGCTGTGCTTCGCCGTGTAGAAAACAGCAGTCGGAACGATGACGATGTCCGGACACTCCTCGGCGCTGCACCCGAGCGCGATGCGGGCCGCGCCCGTCTTCAGCTCCTTCAGCTGCGGCTCGCTGTGCGTCGTTCCCTCCGGAAAAAGCGCGATCGCCCCGCCGCGCACGAGCAGCGCGCGCGCAGCCGAGAACATCTCGCGGTTTTGCGACGTCGAGTAGTTGTCCTGCGTGCGGTACACCGGAATCGAATCGATCCCGCGCGCGAACCAGCCAATCAGCGGCATCTTGAACAGCGGCGCTTTCGCAAGGAACGAAACCGGCCGCGGCACGAAGCAAAGCAGAAACAGCGGGTCGATCAGCCCATTCGGATGATTGGCCGCGAAGATCACCGGCCCGCGCGGAACCTTCTCCCAGCCGACGATTTCGATGCGGCGGAAGAACGTCTTCGCGATGAGGCGAAGGATCGGGGTGATGAAGCGGCGCATGGTCATGGTGTGCCGGTGATCAGGATCAGAAAAGCCCTTCACCACAAAGGCACAAAGGACACAAAGGTGTCTCTTTGTGCTCTTCGTGTCTTTATGGTTAGAAGCCTTTCTGCATTCATTGTTTCGCTGAAGCAGACCACGCCGCGTACATCCAGATGCAGCCGGCGATCACGATCGATAGCGGCACGAGCATGAAGGCGCGTTCGAGCGAGTGGTAGTGATCGGAGACGGCGCCGATCAGCGGCGGCGAGGGGATGTCGCCGACCACGTGCATCACCAGCACTGACAATCCGACCGCAGTGGCGCGCTCGCCCGGCTTGACCGCATTGATGATCGCGGAGTTGACCGGTCCCGTGCACATGAAGATGAACACCTCGGCGATCGCGATCGCCGGCAGGTAGATGCTGCGATGCGGATTCGAAACGGCGATGAACGCTGCAGGAGCCGCAATCAGCGTCGCGATGCCCGAGACCCAGAGATACGACTGCTTCGATCGCTTTAGAAAAAAATCGCCGAGCCAGCCGCCGGCGAATGTGCCGATGAATCCCGTCACCAGCGCGATCGTTCCGAACGTCACCGTCGCTTCGCTGCGCTGCATTCCGCGGACGCGCTCGAGGAATGCCGGCATCCAGAATCCGAGACCGCCGAGCGCGAACGTGTACGCGCCGTAGCCGAGGGCGGTCAGGATGAATGGACGATTGCGGAAGAGATCGCGATAGGCCTCGGTCCAATGCGCCGGCGCGCGATCTTCGCCGGCAACATCGTGCAATCCGCGCGGCGGATCTTTCACGAGCAGCACCAGCAGCGACAGCAACAGCCCGGGAGCGCCGGCGATCCAGAACGCGGCGCGCCAACCGAAGTGCTGATCGACCAGACCGCCGAGGATGTAGCCGGCCGCGGAACCGATCGGAATCGCGCAGAAAAATACGGCCAGCACGCGGCCGCGGCGTTCGATCGGAAACGAATCGGCGAGCAGAGCCGGCGCGATCGTTCCGTACGCTGCTTCGCCGACGCCCACGCCCGAACGCGCAATGAACAGCGACATGAATCCGCGCGCGAATCCCGCCAGCGACGTCGCCACACTCCACACCGCCACGCCGAGCGCGATCAACGGCGGCCGTTTGCGGCGGTCACCTAACGCGCCGAACAGTGGCGACGTCAATGTATAGACGACGATGAATCCGGTGCCGACGAGACCGAGCTCCGTATCGGAAAGATGCAGCTCCGACTTCTTGATCGACTCCACCACCGCCGCCACGACCCAGCGGTCGAGATAGTTGAAGAGATTGATCAGCGTGAGGATCGCCAGCGCGTAGCGGGCCGCGCGCCGAGCAGCTGGTGAATCGATCGCCACAGACATTTTCGGAAGTGTAGCGCGCGAAACTCGCGGCGCGCCGGACCGTAATCAATGAGCGCGGGTATCATGCAGCCAATTCTTCCATCATGAAAAAAGTTCTCCCGTATCTCGCGTGCCTCATCGGCATCGTCGTACTCGTGGTGCTCATGCCGCGCTTCAACGCGGCGCAGCCTCAAGGCATCCGTCTGACGCGCAGCGACGCCGTTCCGATCGCCGATGCGCAGGCTCGTCAGCTCGGCATTCCGGTCGATCGCTCGTGGACGGTACTGTCATGGGCGAACTCGACGCTGCTCGATAAAGAGCTGGAGCCGAAACCGGAGCTTCGCCGCCGCGCCGCCGATGATCCCGTCATCGGTCCGCGACTGGGAGGATACAAACGCGTTTACTACCGCCGCGGACTGGAGAAGTCCGTTCCGTATGGTTACGTCGTCGTCGATCAGCGGACAGGCGCCGTGCTCATGGCGCGGCGGATGTCGCGTGCCGAGGAGACCGGGGCGCGGCTCACCGAAGCGCAGCTGCGTCCAAAAGTTGACGCTTTCGTACACTCGCGCGAATTTCCCGGCGCGCCTTCGCCGCAGTTCGAAGATGCGCGGCCGAGTGTGATGCGCTCGCGCACCGACTGGATTTTCCGTTACCGCGTCAAGACGAACTTTTCGGTTGGCAACGTCGTTCCGTACCTCTATGTCTTTTATGCCGGCGATCGCTTCTCCGGCTGGGCGCTGATCGAGGAGTACGCCGACGGCAGCCAGTTCCGTAGCGACGACACAGGCAGCGGCGTGGCCAGTCTGTTGATGCGGCTCGCTCTGAATTTCGTGCTGCTCGTGCTTCTCCTGGTGATCTTCCTCCGCAAGTATCACGCGGGCGAAGTCGGCGTCGGCACCGGTTCGATTCTCTTTGGTCTGATCGTCGTGCTCTGCCTCGTCGTCGACGTGATCATGATGCCGTCGGCAACCGAGGGGAGCCAGATGGGCAGCATCGATGCGCAGGCGACAGCGGCCGCGCAGCTGGCCTTCAAGTTTCTTCTCTACGACATTCCGCTGGCGGTCGTCGTCTTCTTCGCCTGGTCCGTCGGTGAAAGCTATACGCGCGAACGGTGGGGCGAATGGCTGGCGTCATTCGATGCAATTCTTCGCCGCGATCCGCTCAACGCCACGGTGGGACGCTCCGTTTTCAACGGCGTTCTTTTCTCTCCGGCCATCGCCGCCGCTGCATTTCTGACCGGCCTGATCCCGCTCGTTCTGGGGATGGCGCATCCATCGATGGGTGTCGGAACCGACGTCGCCGTGCAGCTCGGCGGCCCGGTTCTTCTCCTTCTCTTTTCTGCGGTCGATGCCGTGATCTTTCCGATCACGTCGCTGTTTTTCATGTCGTGGACGAACCGCTTCCGCGTGTTGTGGATCGGGATGATCGCGGCGGTCGCGGTCGGCGTCATCAGTTCCGTTTGCGAAGTTCCGATCGATCCCCTGGTGACGCGGATGCTCTTCGGTTTCGGCGCGATCGGCGCGATCGTGCTGATGCTCCGCAAGTACGACCTGCTCTCCACCGCCACGGCCTTGTTCGGCGCAACGCTGATCTCGATGACCCTGCCGCTTATGAGCGTTGCGCAGGGACACATGCTCCGCCAGATGATTCTTGCGCTGGCGCTGCCGCTGGCGGCGCTGCTCGTCTTCGGCATTGCGGCCATGATGACGAAACGCGAAGTCGTCTACACGTATGAGGACCTCGCGCCGCATGTGAAACGGATCGTCGAGCGCGAGCGCGTCAAGGCGGAAATCGACGCCGCGAATCGGATTCAAGCCGCCCTGCTGCCGGTCGATGCGCCCGACGTCTCCGGTGCGGAGTTCGCGTCGCACTACCGCGCCGCGACCGAGATCGGCGGCGATTACTTCGACTTCCTCACCATGCCCTCGGGCGAGATCGGAATCGCGTTCGGCGACGTCTCCGGCCACGGGCTGACCAGCGGCATCGTCATGGCCATGGCCAAATCCGCGCTGCTCGTGCAGGTCGACTACGACCCGTCGCCGCGCGCGGTGATGAACGTGCTCAACGACATCGTCATGAAGACGGCGCCGAAGCGCATTCTGATGACGTTCTTCTTCGGCCTTCTCGATCCGACAAGTCAGACGCTGCGCTTCTCCTCGGCCGGCCATCTCGATCCCTACGTTTATCGCGCCGCGACGAAGCGCCTCGAGGCTCTCTCCTCATGGGGCTTCCCCCTCGGCGTGCGCCGCCGCGAGCCGTTCATGGAACACAGCGTCGACTTCGAACCCGGCGACCGCCTCATTCTCTATAGCGACGGTCTGATCGAGGCAATCGACGACGACGGCGATCCGTACGGTTTCGAACGGTTCGAGAAAACGATCCTTTCCTGCGGCCACATGCACGCTGAGGACATTAAAAAGACGCTACTGAACTCGATCCGCAAGTTCACGCGGAATCGTCCGCCCGAGGATGACCAGACGCTGGTGGTCGTTTCGTTTGAGGACGAAGCGGCTGTGCGGGCAGCGGGATAAACAGCTTGGACCACAGAGGCACAGAGGACGCAGAGAGATTCTTTGTGTCCTCTGTGTCTCTGTGGTTCTAATGCCTTAGAATCCGCGCCCTTATGGCCACCAACACAGAACCAAACAAGATCATCTACTCGATGGTCGGAGTGTCGAAGTTTCACGGCAAGAAGCAGGTCCTCAAGGACATCTACCTCTCGTATTTTTATGGCGCGAAGATCGGCGTCATCGGTCTGAACGGATCGGGCAAATCGTCGCTGCTGCGGATCCTCGCCGGAACGGACAAAGACTTCATCGGCGAGACCGTGCTCTCGCCGGGTCACACCGTCGGCTTCCTCGAGCAGGAGCCGCAGCTCGATCCGAACAAAACGGTGCGTGAGATCGTCGAGCAGGGCGTGCAGCCGGTCATCGATCTGCTCAAAGAATTCGACGAGATCAACAACGCCTTCGGCGATCCCGACGCCGACATGGACAAGCTCATGGAGCGCCAGGGGAAAGTGCAGGACAAGCTCGACGCCGCCGGCGCATGGGATCTCGACTCGAAACTCGAGATGGCCATGGACGCGCTGCGCTGCCCGCCGGCCGACACGCTTTGCGGCATTCTCTCCGGCGGCGAAAAACGTCGCGTCGCGTTGTGCCGTCTGCTGCTGCAATCGCCCGACATCCTTCTGCTCGACGAGCCGACCAACCATCTCGATGCCGAGTCGGTGGAGTGGCTGGAAAAACATCTGCAGCAATATCCCGGCACCGTCATCGCCGTCACGCACGACCGCTATTTCCTCGACAACGTGGCCGGATGGATTCTCGAGCTTGACCGCGGCGCAGGCATCCCGTTCAAAGGCAACTACTCGTCGTGGCTGGAACAGAAGCAGGAGCGTCTCAAGAACGAAGAGAAGTCGGAATCGCAGCGGCAGAAAACGCTGGAGCGCGAGCTCGAGTGGATCCGCATGTCGCCGAAAGGCCGCCACGCCAAAGGCAAAGCGCGCATCACCTCGTACGAAAATCTGCTCAATCAACAAACGCAGGAGAAGGTGCAGGATCTCGAGATCTACATCCCGCCTGGTCCGCGCCTTGGCAGCATCGTCGTCGAAGCGGACAACGTGCGCAAAGCATTCGGCGACACGCTGCTCATCGATGAGATGGAGTTCAAGCTCCCGCCCGGCGGCATCGTCGGAGTGATCGGACCGAACGGCGCCGGCAAGACCACGCTCTTTCGCATGATCCTCGGACAGGAAGCGGCGGACGCCGGCACCATCCGCGTCGGCGAGACGGTGAAGCTCGGCTACATCGATCAGAACCGCACGCTCGATCCCGACAAGACCATCTTCGAAGAGATCACCGGCGGCACGGAGCTCGTGCTGCTCGGACCGCGCGAGATGAACTCACGCGCGTACGTGGCGCGCTTCAACTTCTCCGGCTCCGATCAGCAGAAGAAGGTCGGCATCCTTTCCGGCGGCGAACGCAATCGCGTCCATCTCGCCAAGATGTTGAAGGAAGGATCGAACGTCCTGCTGCTCGACGAGCCGACGAACGATCTCGACGTCAACACCATGCGCGCGCTGGAAGAAGCGCTCGAAAACTTCGCCGGCTGCGCCATCGTCATCTCGCACGACCGTTGGTTCCTCGACCGCGTGGCAACGCACATCCTCGCGTTCGAAGGAGACAGCCGCGTCGTCTACTTCGACGGCAACTACAGCGAGTACGAGGAAGACAAGCGCAAGCGGCTGGGCGCCGAGGCCGATCAACCGCATCGGATTCGCTACCGGCAGATGACGCGGTAGGCAGCCTCCGAAAGTGCTATCATCCCGCGCTCATCGAGAGTCCGAGCGGTCCATTGGTGTGCGGTAGCTGTGTGTGTTGTCCGCCGGAGGACCGGGTGGAGAGGCCGCTCACCGCGAAAAACGATTCACAAATTCGAACCTGAAAAACGGTGATTTGGAGTCGGCGGCCTCGACCGGGTTGTAAGTGCTTGAAAAGATGGGGCAGTCCGGCGGCAGCCGGCCTGCACCAATGATCGTCGATATCCCATGTAGATCTTGTAGAACGTTCCATTCAGGGGGGATGATGGCCCTAATTCAAATGGGAGGGGTTAGGGTCTGAACCAAGAGGGGATTACCTGCTTTTCGCAGTCCACGTTGTAAATCGTCCGAAACGGTCAACCACAAAATCGAGGAGGATTTGATGAAGTTGAGAATTACGCTTTTTGCTCTGCTATTGGTCGCGCTGGCCGGGGGCGTCTTCGCCCAGGGCTCGCAGACCGCCACTCTGGAAGGCACCATAACCGGTGCTGACGGGACCCCGATGCCGGGCGTCACGGTGACCGCAACATCGCCAGCGATGATGGGTGAGCGCACGGCGATTTCCCTGCCCAGCGGCGATTACGTGATGCGCGGGCTTCCTCCCGGCGACTACCACATCACGTTTACGCTCGAAGGAATGAAGGCGAAAGACGTCCAGAAGACGCTTCCCCTTGGCGTCTCCACTCGCGTCGACGCCAAGATGAGCGTCAACGCGGTGAGCGAGGCGATCACGGTAACCGCGGCCAACCCGACGGTGCTCGAGAGCACAACGGTCGGCGCGAACATCAGAAAAGAAACCGTCGAACAGCTTCCCATCCTGCGTACACCCACCGACATCGCGTCGCTTTCGCCGAACGTGACCGGCGACCGTGGCGGCCGCGCGACGACTCCCGTCGCCGGTCAGCTCTCCATCAACGGCGGCATGGCGTACGACAACAACTTCATGATCAACGGCGTCAACTTCCAGGACAACATCTTCGGCAACACGAACAACCTGTTCGTCGAAGACGCCATCCAGGAGACGCAGGTCCTCACGTCCGGCATCTCGGCCGAATACGGACACTTCACGGGCGGCGTTCTGAACGTCATCACCAAGAGCGGTGGCAACAAGTTCAGCGGCACCTTCCGCGACAACATGAGCAAGCCGACGTGGACGAATCTCACCCCGTTCGAAAAGGGATTCCGCGGCGACGGCGTGACTCCGGCGAAACCGGCCCCGCACACGGTCCACACGCTCTCAAACATTTATGAGGGCACCCTCGGTGGCCCAATCATGAAAGACCGCATCTGGTTTTTCCTGGCAGGACACAAGGAGTCGTCGAGCGCGCCGACAAGCCTGACCCTGACGGCCATTCCGCTCAATGTAGCCACCACGAACAACCGCCCCGAGGGCAAGATCACGGCCAACATCGGGTCCGGCCACACCCTGCAGGGCGACTACATCGACAACCCGGTCAAGCGCAACTTCGAGATCCAGGTCGCCCCGCTGACGTTGTCGGCGGTCGGCGTCAACTCAGTCCGCGAGAACCGCGGCTACTCGGCGTTCTACTCAGGCGTCCTCACCACAAACGTCTTCGCAGAAGCGCGCTACTCGAAGAAGCACTTCGGCTTCCGCGGCCTCGGCGGCACGGCCACCGACATCGTCAACAGCCCGTTCCGCGCCTCCACCCGTGTCACGGGTGTTGCCGCGGCCGGAACCTTCAACGCCCCGTATTTCGACGCAACCGATCCTGAAGACCGCAACAATAAACAGGCGGCCGCTTCGCTGTCGTACTTCCTGTCGACTGCGAACATGGGCAGCCACGACCTGAAGGGCGGCTACGAACAGTTCATCGACGAACGCACCGGCGGCAACAGCCAGACGGCAACCGGCTACGTGTTCTACGGCGGCTTTAAGAGCAGCGGTGGCCTCCCGGTCCTCGACGCGAACGGAGAGTTCATTCCTCTATTCAATCCTCGGTCCGGCGGTTCGACCCAGGAAATGAGAATGGGCCTGTGGCTCCCAACGCGCGGCGCCGTGCTGGACAGCACGACGGATACGCTCTTCATCAACGACCGCTGGAATCTGAACAACCATTTCAACTTCAACATCGGTGGCCGTTACGAGAAGACGAAGTCGAAAGCGACCGGCGGCATCGTCCCCATCGACACCTCGAACTTCGTTCCGCGCCTCGGCGGTTCATTCGATCCGCGCGGCGACGGCAGATACAAATTCGACGTGACCTACGCGCAGTACGTCGGCCGCTACAACCCGGCGCTCTCCGGAGCGAACACGCCGGTCGGTAAGCCGGCTCTGCTCTACGGCTATTACACCGGCCCGAAGGGTGAAGGACGCAACTTCGCACCTGGTTTCGACGTGAAGAACTACAAGTTCTACTACGCCAGCGTTCCGACCGCGAACATCTTCGTCGACAAAGGAATGCACGCGCCGATCAGCAACGAAGTAACGCTTTCCGCCGGCACGGTTCTCCCGAAGAGCGGCTGGGCGAAGGCGACATTCACCAACCGTAAATACACCGACTTCATCGAGGACTTCGTTCTCTTCAAGGACGGCTGCACGAACATCGTGCTCCAAGGTGTCAGCGCCGGCTGCGCCGACAACATCCGGTATGCCAACAGCAACGGCCCGAAACGCCTGTATCAGGCGGCCGATATCCAGGCGCACTACGACCTCACCCGCAACTGGGGCCTGGAAGGCAACCTGACGCACCAGTTCAAGAACAACGGCAATTACGAAGGCGAAGTAGGCCAGACGATTCCGACCTCGGCTTTCGGCAACCGTCCTGAGATGCAGGATCCACGCGAGCTGCCGACGGGCAGACTGCTGCAGTACGAAGCCAACCGTTTGCGCCTCTGGACGACCTACAACTTCAACCTCGGCCGTTTCGGCAGCCTCGGCACCGGCCTCCTCTTCCGCTATGACTCGCCGCTTACCTATAGCTATTCCGCATCCGTTGCCCGTACGGCGGCGTCGAAAGCGCTGAATCCCGGCTACACAGGTGCGAGCTCGACCGCAACGATTTTCTTCGGCCCTCGCGGCGCAGGCGAGTTCAACGCATCGTCGGTGTTCGACGCTTCGTTGCAGTGGAACATCCCGATCGCAGTCGTCACACCGTGGATCAAGTTCGACATCCGTAACGTGTTCAACGATCGTACGTTGCTTTCGTACAGCACCGCCATCACGGCCGACGCGACCACTCCGCTCGATTCGTTGGGTTACCCGACCGGTTTCACGAAGAACGCGACGTTCGGCCGCCCGACGGCCTCGACCAATTACGTCGTACCGCGTCAGTACCTCGTGTACGCGGGTATCCGCTTCTAGTCCGATTCTCAACGGTGGTACACGGGGCGGCTACGGCCGCCCCGTTTTTTTGGCACAATGCGTTTCCGGAGCGATCAATCCATGAAGACAATGTCGATGTGCGCCATCCTCGCGATCGTTATCTCCACATCCGCCGCCGCAAACGTCTCACCGAAGCTCGTCGATTGGGCCGAGGGCCCCGTCAAATACCTCATGACCAAAGAAGAGGTGAAGACGTGGAAGACCTTGCGGTCGGACGACGAAGCGCAGGCCTTCATCGACCTTTTCTGGGCACGGCGCGATCCGACGCCCACCACGCCGCGCAATGAGTTCCGCGAAGACTTCGAGGCGCGCGTTGATTTCGCGGACAAAAACTTCAGCAACGGCAAATTGAACGGCGCGATGACCGACCAGGGAAAGGTCTTCATCCTCTTTGGACCGCCCTACCGCGTCAGCGGCAAAGCGGGTAAGGACGCCGAATCGTCGTCCACCTTCGCAGGCGCGACGCCAGGTAACGTACCGGTCGACTCGCAGGGACGTCTGCTGCTCGGCCATCCAACCGCCGAGCCCAATCAACAGTTCTGGATGTATGCACACGAAAAAAAACCAGCGTTCGTGAAGCAGGCCGATTTCACGATCGTCTTTGCTGATGAAGGCCGAGGCGACTGGCGGTTGGGATCGACGGAACGCGTGAATCCCGAAGTACTCTTCATCCAGGCCGTCAACGCGTCCATCGTGTCGCCGCGATTGACGAAGGCTCCCGTTTACGAGAAGCCAGCGGTGGTTCGCAAAAACACGTTCAACAACCCCGATTTGAAGGCCGCATGGGAGCAGTTTCGCGCCGGCGACAAGCAGACCGTCGGCAACGCCAACCTGACGTGGGGAGAGTTCGTCACGTCGGATGGCGAGCAATTCGTTTCCGCGCAGATCTACGTCCCCAAAGGCGGCGACATCCCCACCGGCCAAAGAATCACATCGTTCGCAGTGGTCGAAAATAAGAACGGCGAAGTCGTCGACGTCAAGGAAGACGACGCCACCATGATGGCTTCGGGCCGCGATGCGTACATCGACCGCTCGCTCGATGTCACTCCCGGAACTTACACCGCGACGTTCGGCGTCGCGTCCGGCGGAAAAATCCTCGCCGCTTCCCGAGTCCCCATGACCATCGAGGGACTCGACCCCGCCGCGGCAGGAGCCTCCCCCCTCCTGCTTGCCAGCGAGGTGTATCCGTTGAAGACGGAGTGGCGGCCGGCGGATCCGTTCACCTTCGGCGGCCTCAAAGTCGTTCCGAAGGGCGACGTTCTCTTCGCGCCAGGCGGCGATCTCTGGTATTTCGTCGAGCTCCGAAATCCCGGCGTCACCGACCAGGGCGTGCCGAACGTGCGCGTGCAGATCGACATTCTCGGAAAGACCGCGAAGGGACCGACGGCGCTGAAGTTCCCGATGAAAGACACCAACCTCGCCAAGTTGAAGGGCGAGAAAGCCCGCTACGGTCTCGGGCTGTCCATCCCGCTCGACGGGTTCGTTCCGGGCGACTACACGATGAAGGTTCACGTCGTCGACGGCGTCCTCGGCAAGAACTACGAATTCGAGAAGCCGTTCCGCGTGGGAATCTAAGAACGCCGCGAATCAACCATTGTGAATCGTCTCGCTCGCGGCCTCGTCCCGCTCGTTACCGCTGTCTTCCTCCTGACCGGCTGCAGGCATCGCGAATCGAGCGCCGGACAATTTGCGAACGCGCCTGTCATCCTCATTACGATCGACACGCTTCGCGCCGACCACCTCTCGGTCTACGGCGCGAAGCTCGTCGACACGCCCGCCATCGACCGGCTGGCCGCGGACGGCATCGCCTTCGAGAATGCGTACGCGCATGTTCCTCTGACCTTCCCCTCGCACGCCACGATGTTGACCGGCAGGCTGCCGTACGAAAACGGCGTGCGCAGCAACATCGGCTACACCCTCGATCCCAACGCGCATCCCACGCTGCCACGCCTGCTCTCCGAACATGGGTACGCGACTGGCGCAGCGGTGTCCGCCTACGTGTTGCGCCGCGATACCGGGCTGGGATCGCTCTTCGACTTCTACGATGACTCGATGGAAGTCTGGGAGTCCGCGACCCTCGGCGCGCTCCAACGACGCGGCGATGAAACGGTCCGCGCAGGTCTCGGCTGGATCGACAAGGTGAACGCTCGGCCGTTCTTTCTTTTTCTTCACCTCTTCGAGCCGCATTCTCCGTACGAGCCTGTTGAACCGTTCCGTTCGAAGTACGCCGCCAGCCCGTACGACGGCGAGATCGCCACTGCCGACGCAATTCTCGGGCGGTTCTTCGCCGATCTCGACAAGCGCGGTCTCTATGACAAGTCGCTGATCATCCTCGCGGGCGATCATGGCGAGGGATTGGGCGATCACGGGGAAGCAGAGCACGGGGTTCTCCTTTACCGCGAAGTTCTCCACGTTCCTCTGATCGTCAAGCTTCCGGGACGGCAGCTGGCGGGAAAGCGCGTCGCCGCGCCGGCGCAATTGGTGGACATCCTTCCGACGATTACGAGCGCAGTCGGTTCGCGCGTCCCTGACGGTCTTCCGGGAATGTCGCTGATCGATCTGGCCGAAGGGCGCGCCCGGTCGGAGCGCAAGGTCTACAGCGAGACGCTGTACCCGCGGCTGCACCTCGGCTGGAGTCAGTTGCGGTCATTCACCGACTCACGCAACCACTACATCGAGAGTCCGGCGCCGGAGTTGTTCGACGTCGTCGCCGATCCCCGCGAGACGCGCAACCTCCGCGCGGAGCGCCGTCGCGACGCGAACGCACTCGCCGGCGAGCTCTCGAAGGTTCCGCTCAACCTGCAGGCGCAAAAGGCCGCGAACAGTGAAGAGATGGCGCGCCTCTCCGCGCTCGGCTATCTATCCGGCGCGGCGGTACACACGACTGGTCCGTTGCGGAATCCGCGCGATCACATCAACGTGCTTGCCCGCGTCCAGCAGACGTTCGTTCTCAATCAACAGAAGCGCTACAGCGAAAGCGTCGCGCTCTGCCGCGAGATCCTGCGCGATGAGCCTGACCTCGTCGATGTCTACATGCAGATGGCCGGCGACCTGCGGCGTCTCGGCCGTCTCCCTGAGGCGCTCGAGGCATACCGCGAAGCGATTCGGCGATCGCCGCAGTTGGTCGATTCCGTCGCAATCGAAATCGCGAACGTGGAGCTCGACCTCGGCGACCTGAAGGCGGCCGAACTCAACGCACAACAAGCGATGAAGACCGATCCGGCAACTGCGCACTTGGTTCTCGCGGCTGTTGCGGAAGCGCGATCCGATCTGCCTTCGGCGGAACGAGAGGCTCGCCTGGCTGCCGGCCCGGAAGACCAGCCGAACGTTCCTGCGCTGGTGATGCTCGCGCGCATTCTGGCGTCGCAGCAGAAGCTGAACGAGGCGCTCCCCGTGGCCAATCGCGCCGTTGCGCACGCCGGCGAGGAAGGCGCGCATCCTGTTGCAACGGCCTTCTCTACGCGCGGTGACATTCTGGCGCGCATGGGACGGACTGCCGAAGCCGAAGCGGACTTCAGAAAAGAAATCGAACGCTTCCCCGATTCGACGGAAGCGTACGTTCGCCTGGCCCTGCTCTTTGCGTCCGAACATCGATTCGCCGAGATCGGACCGGCCCTTGAAGCGATGGTGAAAGCATCGCCGAAACCTGCCACGTACTTCCTCGCCGCGCGAGAGATGAAAGACCTCGGCAACGAAGCCGGCGCGCGCGCGTTCCGAAGCCGAGGAGAGCAACTCGCCGTCGAGCTCCAAAAACGAAAACAGTAAATCGTGCCGTCCGGCTCAATGCGGAAGGCCGAAGACGTACCAGACGAGGCAAAGCGCCGCGAGCACGATCGATCCGCCACCGATCTCGCGCGGACGTCCGGCCAACAGCTTCATCAGCGGATAGAGCACGAGTCCCGCCGTCAGTCCGTTCGCGATGTTGTAGGTGAAGATCATCATCACGATCGTGGCGAAGGCGGGGACGAGTTCCGTGAGGTCGTCGAAGTCGATGCGGCGGATCGACTCCAGCATCATCGCGCCGACCACGATCAGCGCTGGTCCATACGCGAAGCGGAGCGCCTGCAGCGGCTCGACGAGCGGGATGAAAAACAGCGACAGCGCGAAGAGAAGCCCTGTCGTGATCGCAGCCATCCCCGTCGTCGCGCCCTCGCGGATGCCGACCGCTGATTCGATGTACGCGCCGCTGGTGGACGTGCCGAGGAGACCGCTGAGGCAGCAGGAGATGGCATCGACCGTCATCGGCTTCTCGATCTCGGGAAAGTTTCCCTTCGCGTCGAGCATCCCTCCGGCCGCACCGACGCCGACCAACGTCCCCAGGGTGTCGAGAAAACTCATGAGAAACAGGGTGAGCAGGATCGGCAGAAAGGACAACCGCAGGACGCCGCGGATATCGAGCTGCAGCGCGATCGGAGCAAGGCTGTAGTCGCCCGTGAAAGGCATGGACAGGATCGCGTTTGGCGCATGTCCGTAGCCGAGGAAGATGCCGGCGATGGCGGTGACGATGATGCCGATGAGAATCGCTCCGCGCACCCGAAGGCACATCAAGGTCATCATCACGATGAATCCGCCGATGGCCAGGAGTACCTGCGGGTTGTGCAGATTGCCGATCTTCACCGGCACGCCGGTCCCGCTCTCCACGATGCCGGTTTCAGTCAATCCGATGAACGTGAGAAAGAGTCCGATGCCGGCCGCGAAGCTGAACTTCAGGCTCTGCGAGATCGACTTTGCAAGCCATCCGCGCAACCCGATCAGAGTGATGATGAGAAACAGCACGCCACTGACGAAGACCGACCCGATTCTCTGCTGCCAGGTGATCCCGAGCGCCGCCAGGCCGTAGGCGATGAAGGCGTTTTCTCCCATGTACGGCGCCACGGCGATCGGCCGCTTCGCGTAGATGCCCATCAGGATCGAGCCGGCCGCGGCGACGACGATCGTCGCCACGGTACTTGCGCCGACGGGAAGCCCTGCCGCTTTCAGAATGGCCGGATTGACGATGATGATGTAGGCCATGGCGACAAACGTCGCCGCCCCGCCGAGGATGTCGTTTCGCATGCGAGGAACTTTATCGCGAGGTGCGCACTGTCATCCTGAGCCGCCGGAGCGGTTGAGGCGCTTTAGCGCCGACCCGCGGAGGACGGTCGAAGGACCCCCCAGCTTGCCTCGTGCAAGACCCGCCGCCCTTCCCGGTTAGCAGGGACGGGGTCCTTCGACCGTCCTCCGGCGTTCCGCGCTTCGCGCTCCAACGCCTTCGGCGGCTCAGGATGACAAATCCCTACTCCGCCAGGATCCACGCCAGTGCGGCGATTGCCGCGGTGTCCTGCGCCAGCTCTTTAGGATCGACCTTGTCGAGCGTGTCGGCGTTGGTGTGGTGATAGTCGAAATAGTGCAGCGGTTCGGGAACGAGGCCGAAGCTCGGGACACCGGCCTGCGTCAGCGGATCGATATCGGCTCCCACTTCCGCGGCCACTTCGAAGCGATTGGCTGAAACCGCGGCCAGCGGTTTCGTTCGCGTCTCGAGCGCGGTCAGCGTGTCGCCTTTGATCGAAGTCGTGAAGCCTGTCGGCGCGGCACCGCCGGCGTCGGTCTCGATTGCGGCAACGTGTTTGTCCTTGCCGTGATCCTTCGCGTACTGCTGGCCGCCGCGCGATCCGTTCTCCTCGTTCATGAACAGCACCGCGCGGATTGTGCGGCGCGGCGTGAGCTTCATCTCTTTGAGGAGACGCATCGTCTCCATGACCATGGCCACGCCCGAGCCGTCGTCGATCGCGCCGGTGGCGAGATCCCAGGAATCGAGATGCGCGCCGATGAGGACGATCTCCTCCGGCTTCTCGCTGCCGCGGATTTCCGCGATCACATTCGCGGACATCACATCGGGCAGCGTCCGCGGCGTCAGGATCATGTGCATGCGCACGCGTTTGCCGCGCGCGAGAAGCCGGTGCACGAGCATCGCGTCTTCGGCAGTCATCGCCGCGGCGGGGATCTTCGGCTGTTTCGGATCGTAGCGAAGGGCGCCCGTGTGCGGCGTCCGCAGCGACGCCGATCCGACCGAGCGGATCACAACGGCCTTCGCGCCGTACTCGGCAGCGCGGCTGGCGCCGGCGCCGCGGAACGCAACCGCGATGCGATACGCCTCGAACGCTCGATGCGTGCGCACGAGCTCCATGTCCATCGGATTGTTGTAGAAAACGATCTTGCCTCGCAGCTTGGCCGCGCCGAGCGTTTTCAGTTCATCGAAGGAATCGACTTCGATCACGTCCGCCGTAATCCCGGCGGCCGGCGTGGCCACGCTGCCGCCGATCGCGGTCAGCACGATGTTGTGATCGGCGGGGGAAACCAGCCGCGCCTCTTCCCGGCCACGCACCCAATGCGGCACCATCACCGGCTCGTTCGTCACCGGCATGCCCCATTCGCGAAACTGCTGCGTCGTCCACCTCACCGCTTTCGCGGCGCCCTGCGAACCGGTGAGGCGCGCGCCAATGTCATCGGTGATGTGACCCAGCGTCTCATACGCGCGCGACGTCTGCAGTTCGCGCGCGATGATCGCGTCCGCCGTCGACTGCGCGGATGCGGACAACGAAACGAGCAGCGGCAGAAAGCGAACGAAGTTTTTCATCGGCCCGGAAGTGTAGCGCGAGACCGATTTCACCACAGAGGCACAGAGGTCACTGAGAAAGGCTCTCTGTGTCCTTTGTGTCTCTGTGGTTCAAACGCTTACAACTCTTCCGTATCGATCTGTGCGCGCTGCAGCGCGCCGGAGTAGTCGACATAGATCGACTTCCATTCGCTGAAGACGTCGATGCCCGCTACGCCCGCTTCGCGGTGCCCGTTGCCGGTCTGTTTCGTTCCGCCGAACGGCAGATGGACCTCGGCGCCGATCGTCGGTGCGTTCACGTAGAAGATGCCGGTGTACATGTCGCGCATGGCCACGAAGGCTTTGTTGATGTCGCGCGTGTAGATCGACGACGACAGCCCGTACTTCACGCCGTTCCCGATCGCGATCGCTTCTTCGAGCGAATCGCAGCGCATCACTGCCGTGACCGGACCGAAGATCTCCTCCTGCGCGATGCGCATATCGGGAGTCACGTCCGCGAAGACTGTTGGTTGATGGAAGTGGCCTTTCGCGTAGGCACCGTCGGTCAGCGTCGCGCCGCCGGCGGTGACGGTGGCCCCTTCGTCCTGACCGATCTTCACGTACTCCGAAATCGTCTTGATCTGCGATGCCGAAATGTTCGGCCCCATGTCCGTCTGCGGATCGAGGCCGTTGCCGACGCGGAGCGACTTCGCACGCGCGGAAAGTTTCGAAACAAACTCATCATAGATCTTGCGATGGGCAACGATGCGCGACGCGGCCGTGCAACGTTGGCCGGCCGTTCCGAATGCACCCCACAGCGCGCCGTCGACGGCAAGATCGACGTCCGCGTCGTCCATCACCAGGATCACGTTCTTGCCGCCCATCTCCAGATGGACATGCTTGAACTGCGGCGCGCACGCGATCGAGATCTGGCGGCCGACGTCGGTCGAGCCGGTGAACGAGATCACCGACACTTTCGGATGCGTCAGCATCGGCTCGCCGACTGCTTTTCCGCCGCCGGTCACCACATTGAATACACCCCGCGGCAAACCTGCCTCCGCGAACGCCTCGGCCAGCATGACGACGGACAACGGCGTCTGCGAGGCCGGCTTGATCACCACCGTGTTGCCGCAGATCAGCGCCGCCATCGACTTCCACGCCGGAATCGCGATCGGAAAGTTCCACGGCGTGATCATGCCGGCCACGCCGAGGGGCATGCGCACGGCCATGTTGAACTTGTTGGGGAGTTCCGAGGGTGTCGTCACGCCGTGCAGGCGGCGGCCTTCGCCGGCCATCAGGAACGCCATATCGATCGCTTCCTGCACATCGCCGCGCGTCTCCTGCAGCACCTTGCCCATCTCGCGCGTCATCTCCGTCGCGATCGCTTCCTTGTCGCGCTTGAGAATGTTGCCGACGGCGTAGAGATAGTCGGCGCGGATCGGCGCAGGAGTGAGGCGCCACGGATGGAACGCGCGGTCGGCGGCGTCGACCGCGGCATTCAGATCGTCCGCGTTCGACTCCTGAAACGTGCCGATGAGGTCATCCTCGTTGGCGGGGCTGCGGTTCTCGAACGTCTGGCCGGTCGCCGAGGCGATCCACTGGCCGTCGATGTAATTCTTGTAGTCGCGCGTTTCGCGCAGAGCGGGAGTGCTCATGATTCCTCCGTGTGGCACAGACATTCGGTGTGGCACAGACACTCCTGTCTGTGCGGCCTTGCAGGATTGGCGGGTTACTTCCTCGGCGGCTCCGAGGACACATTCGGTTTCGTCGACCCCATATCGACCGAGCCGCGGAAGCGCGCGCCATCAGCGACGATGATCTTCGGCGCCTTGATGTTTCCTTCGACATTGGAACTGGCCACGAGCTCCACACGCTCGTCCGCGGAAACGTCGCCGGTCAACTTCCCTTCCACGGTCACATTCTTCGCATGGACGGTGGCCTCGATGCGCGCCTTCGTTCCGACGCGAAGCTCGCCAGTGAGATTGATTTTCCCCCGCACCGTGCCTTCGATCAGGATCGGTTCCGAGCCGGTGACCGTTCCCTCGATCGTCACATTCGGACCGAAAAAAGTAGTGCCGTGCGCCGTCTGCGGCTCAGCGTTGCGTGGCTGCGGAGGTGTGTCTTTCGTCGAAAAAAGCGCCATGGGCCGCGAAGCATAGCAGAGCCGGCGCGGCCTTCCACGCAGGTCACGAATCGGTTGCGGGTTGCTGCGCGGCCGAGTAGGCGGGAACGGTGCATTACACTTCGCGCGCTCGTTCAACGCCTGAGGAATCAGGTCGTAAGGAGCGCGGAGGGAGTCTTCAGCGTGAGACGTTTTGCAGTGATTCTGACGATCAGTGCCCTGGCATTTTGCAAGGGCAGGGGCAGCAAGGACGAGCAGTACCGCACCGAGAAGGTGGACCGCGGCAACATCACCATGACCGTCACCGCGACCGGCACCTTGTCGGCCGTCACGACCGTGCAGGTCGGCAGTCAGGTGTCGGGTGTGATCGCCAGGCTTTACGCCGACTTCAACAGCCGCGTCACGAAGGGACAGCTTCTGGCCGAGCTCGATCCGACGCCGTTTCAGCAGCAGGTCGAACAACGCCAGGCCGACGTGACCAAGTCGAAGGTCGAAGCCGCGAATACGCGTATCAACTACGACCGCCAGTTGCGCCTCGTGAAAGCGGGCCTTTCGCCGCAATCCGACCTCGACTCCGCGCGCGCCGCCTACGAAGGCGCGAACGCGCAAGTCCAGCAATCGACGGCAGCGCTCAATCAGTCGCTGACGAACCTGAAGTACACGAAGATCGTTTCGCCGATCGACGGAATCGTCGTCGACCGCCAATACGACGTCGGGCAGACCGTTGCCGCGTCGTTCTCGGCGCCGACGCTCTTCTCCATCGCCCAGGACATGACCAAGATGCAGGTTCAGGCCGACGTCGATCAATCGGATATCGGCCGCATCGCCGTCGGACAGCCGGCGCGATTCACTGTCGATTCCTATCCCGATCAGGAGTTCCGCGGCCGGATCTCGCAGATCCGGCTCAACGCCACAGTGAGCCAGAACGTCGTCACGTATCCGGTCATCATCGAAGTTCCGAATCCCGACGAAAAGCTGCGTCCGAAGATGACGGCGAACGTCACGATCGACGTGGCAGTCGTGCGCGACGTCCTGCGCATTCCGAACAGCGCGTTGCGCTTCAAGCCGGATACGGCCACTGGCGGCGCCGCAGCGACGACCTCGGGCGGAGGCAAAAACAGCGCGAATGCCACGACGGATACGACGTCGACGCAGACGGCGTCTACGTCGACCGATGATCGCGCCGCGCGTTGGCGTGCCCGACAGCAGCAGAACGGCGGAACGTCCACTGCCGGCGGCGGCATGAGCCCCGAGGAGCGCGCAGCGCGCTTCGGCAATCGCGGAGGAGGAGTGGCTGGCGCGGCAGGCGCGCTTGGCGCTCCGCCGGCTGCTCGCAAACGCCCGCAGACCGTCTACGTCCTCGGCGCCGACAACAAACTCACCGCGGTCGAGATCCGCACCGGCATCACCGACGGCCACTACACGCAGGTCGTTTCCGGTGATCTCAAGCCGGGCGACAACGTCGTCGTCGGCCTAGTCACGTCGAAGGTCGAAGGAAATCCGCCTCCCGGCAGCAGCAACCCGGTCGGTGGACGTCAGGGCGGCGGTGGCGGCGGACGAGGTGGGCGGTAGTGCCGGATAAGGTCATCGAGATCCACGGTCTCACCAAGGTTTATTCGATGGGCGAGGTCGAAGTCCGCGCGCTTGCGGGCGTCGACCTCCTCGTCGACGTGGGCGAATTCATCGCCGTCATGGGACCCTCGGGGTCAGGCAAGTCGACGCTGATGAACATCCTCGGCTGCCTTGACCGGCCCACCAACGGCACGTACAAGCTCGACGGCATCGACGTCTCCACGCTCGATCGCGACGAGCGCGCCGTGATTCGCAACGCGAAGATCGGCTTCGTCTTCCAGAGCTTCAATCTCCTCGCGCGTACCTCGGCCGTGGAGAACGTCGAACTCCCGCTCATCTACGGTGACCTCGGCTGGTCGCGCGAGGAGCGCCACAAGGCGGCCATGAATGCACTGCAGCGCGTCGGTCTCAAAGGGCGCGAGCACAATCATCCCTCGCAACTTTCCGGCGGCCAGCAGCAGCGCGTGGCCATCGCCCGCGCGCTCGTAACCGATCCGGCCATGCTCCTCGCTGACGAGCCAACGGGAAATCTCGACTCGCGCACGTCGGAAGAGATCATGGGGATCTTTCAATCGCTGAACGACAGCGGCAAGACCGTCGTGTTGATCACGCACGAACCCGACATCGCGCAGCACGCCAAGCGCGTCGTCACCGTGCGCGACGGCTTGATCCAGCACGATGAGCAGGTCAAGCAACTTCGCGTCAACGCCAGCGGCATTGCGGCGCCGGCCGCGCCTGTCCCGGTGGAGGCAACCCGATGAAGAGTTCCGTCATGCGCATCAGCAACATCACGATGGTCGGCCTGCGCGCGATCGCACGCAACAAGATGCGCTCGTTCCTGACCGCGCTCGGAATCATCATCGGCGTCGGCTGCGTCATCGCCGTCGTGGCCATCGGCAACGGCGCCACCAAATCGATCGAGAACACGATCAACGCCCTCGGCACGAACTACATCATGGTCTTCCCCGGCGCCTCGACCTCCAGCGGCGCGCGCATGTTCACCGGCAACTCCACGCTCACTGCCGACGACGCTGACGCGATCAAGAACGAATGTCCCGCCGTCGCCTACGTCGCCCCGACCGTGCGCAGTGCCGCACAGGTCGTCGCCGGTGAGCTGAACTGGGGAACCTCGATCCAGGGCGTCGGCGTCGACTACCCGCTCATCCGCTCCTGGAACGTCGCCGACGGATCGTTCTTCACCGATCAGGATGTGAAGAGCGCCGCGAAGGTGGCCGTCCTCGGCAAGACCGTCGCCGACAACCTTTTCCCGGACGGCCAGGCCGTCGGCCAGATCGTCCGCATCAAGAACGTCCCGTTCAAAGTGGTCGGCGTCCTCGAGAAAAAGGGCGGCAACATGATGGGACAGGACCAGGATGACGTCGTCGTTGCGCCCTACACGACGGTGATGAAACGCCTCTCCGGCAAGACCAAGATCGACATGCTTCAGGTCTCGGCCGTTTCCGCATCGCAGGTTCAGGAAGCGCAGAACGAGATCGACGCCGTCCTTCGCCAGCGCCACCGCATCGGGCCCAACGGCGACGCGGATTTCCAGATGCGCTCCCAGGAAGAGATCGCCCAAGCTCAGGGGCAGCAGGCGACCATTCTGCGCATGCTCCTGATCTGCATCGCCGCCATCTCATTGTTCGTCGGCGGCATCGGCATCATGAACATCATGCTGGTGTCAGTCACGGAGCGAACGCGCGAGATCGGCATCCGCATGGCCATCGGCGCGAAGGGACGTCACGTACTGCTGCAATTCCTCTTCGAAGCGGTGACGCTGGCCATCGTCGGCGGCGGAGTCGGCGTTGCATTGGGTATCGGAGCGTCGCTCATCATCAAGCGCTTCCTGCAATGGCCGATCGTGGTGACGCCGACCTCGGTGGCGCTGTCGTTCGGAGTGGCCGCCTTCGTCGGGATCTTTTTCGGGTTTTACCCGGCCCGCAAAGCCGCGAGGCTCGATCCGATCGACGCACTGCGCTACGAATAGCCGCTAGTTCGCCGGTTCCGCCGGCAATGCTGCGTCAAGCATGAGCGGAATCTCAGCCGAGTTCTCAGCGGGCGAATCGGCAGCCACCGGCAGCCGCGTCAGCGCGACCTCGCGAACCATGGCCACGAGCTGCGGCACATCGAACGGTTTGCGAACGATTCCGTGCACGAGGTTCGGCGCGACATGGCGGACGGTGACGTCGTCGAACGCGGTCATCACGAAGACCACCGTGCGCGAGTCCGGGTTGGCTTCACGAAAGGCCTGAAGAAACTCCACTCCCGTCACCATCGGCATCATCAGATCGAGAAGGATGACGGCGTACTCCGCGGACCGCGTCAGTGTCAGCGCCTCGGCACCGTTGACCGCGGCATGCACTTCGAACGGTTCGCGGCGCAATGCGGCGATGAGCAATGCGCGGATTGCGTCGTCGTCTTCAACAACCAGAACCTTCGGAGAAAAAGACATTCGGTCGAGCGCATGCGGATTTGACGCCAGCTGCAGAGAGCCTTACCGCCCCGAGAAAAAAGTTGTGCTCGATATTTGCAATAAATGCAAAATACGAAGCGATCCATGAATCAAATCTGCGAAGAGATCCGGGTCTACGAGGGAACCGCCGAGCGGACGGGCGCGAGGGTGGAGCTGCGCGGCCTGAAGGCGCACAAGAACGGTTGCACGAGCATGCGCGACCTCGTCCGCAAGTACAAAATCCTCGGCGACGGCCACTTCTACCTCCCCATCGGCAACTGGCCCCACGACGCGCCCTCGGTTTCCCTCGACAACGTCAAATGGATCGGCCTCGACAAAGCCTTCCACGCCCGCCAGCGCTTTGCGCCGGCCGAGGCCGGAAAGAAGTAGCCCTCACCGGCGCCCGCTGACCGACTGCCGTATCCTCGGAACCATGAGTCCGTGGCTGGCCGCGCTCGTCGCCTGCCTGCTTGCCGTCATCGCCGAGGGCCTGCTCGCCGGCGACAACGTGCGAGAGCATCTCCGCCAGGTCAAACAGCCGTGCGCATCTCCTCCCCTGTGGATGTGGATCGCGATCGGGCTCGCCTACTACGTCATCTGCTACACCATCCTCTTCCGGCTGTTCGTGCTGGACCGTGACGGCATGCGCAACGTAGCGGTGGGATTCGTGATCGTGATTCTCGCCGCGAATGCGTTCTGGAATTACCTGTTCTTCCGCGCGAAGAACTTCTTTGCCTGCCTCATGCTTTCGCTCGGCTACGGCATTCTGGTGGTGGCGCTGCTGATGATGCTCCTGAGGATAGACCGAACCTCCGCGTTCGTACTGCTTCCCTACGTCGCCTACCTCGCATACGCCGGCCGGTTGCAGTATTCGATCTGGCGACTCAACTCCTGACGCCTTTTCACGTGAGTGACGACGGCGCGCGTTGTCCGCGCGTATGCTCGCGCGATGAGCACTGCAATCGATCGCTTTCGCCACCTTCATGAATCGGGATGCTTCGTCCTGCCGAACCCGTGGGACATCGGCAGTGCGCGCTTTCTCGTTCACCTCGGATTTCCCGCGCTCGCGACGACCAGCGCGGGCTTCGCGTGGTCGATCGGACGCAGCGACAATCACATCACGCTCGAAGAAGCGCTCGCGCACCTTCGCGTCATGGCGAGCGCTGTCGATGTTCCGATCAACGCCGATTTCGAGGGCGGCTTCGCCGTCGAACCTGAGGGCGTTGCGGCGAACGTCGCTGCCGCAGCGGCGACAGGCATCGCCGGTCTGTCGATCGAAGACTCGACCGGCGACAAAGACAATCCTCTTTTCGATTTCGATCTGGCCGTGAGGCGAATCAAAGCCGCGCGGGAAGCACTCGATCGAAGTGGAACGGGCGTTCTCCTCGTCGGGCGTTCCGAGGGGTTCATCGCCGGCCGGCCGGACCTCGGCGAAACGATTCGACGCCTCGTTGCTTATTCAGCGGCCGGCGCCGACTGTCTCTACGCGCCTGGCTTGCGCTCGATGGACGACATCAAAGCCGTGGTTGATGCCGTCGCTCCGAAGCCTGTGAACGTCAATACCGGCAGCGAGTTCACTACGCTCGCCGACCTCGCGGCGATCGGCGTTCGCCGCATCAGCACCGGCGGCGCACTTGCGCGAACAGCGTGGACCGGGTTCATCGCCGCCGCGAAGGAGATCGCCGATCACGACACGTTCGCCGCCCTCGGACGCACCGTTCCGGGCGCGGAGATCAATGCCTTCTTCAAACCGTGAAACGTTTTCATTCCCCACGTCACTACGGATAAACGGAGCATGCGCGGACGCCACGATCCGGCCACCGTGAATGCTCACGATCCGGAGGTTTTCGATGACGTCTCGCACTCGCCTCACCGTTCTCACGCTCGCGTTCTGTGTCTGCACTTCGATCGCTACGATCGTTCTCGCCTTCGACGTTCACGGCGCCATCGCGCAGAAATGGCAAAGCCTCGGCGGCGTCGGGGGCTTTCTGGGCGCGCCGCTGACAAATGAAACCCCCACGCCCGACGGCGTCGGCCGCTTCAATCATTTCGTGGGCGGCTCGATTTACTGGACGCCGGCGTTGGGCGCGCACGAGGTTCACGGCCAGATCCGCAACAAGTGGGAAAGCCTCGGCTGGGAACGGAGCTTCCTCGGCTATCCCATCAGCGACGAGTTAGGCGATGCCCGCGGCCGGTTCAGCAACTTCCAGGGCGGGACGATCTATTGGGCCGGAGATATCGGAGCACATTCGATGTACGGCCCGGTCCGCGCGAAGTGGCAGGCGCTGGGCGGCGCGGCCTTCCTCGGCTATCCCATCCAGGACGAGTTGCTGACGCCGGACCAACATGGACACTACGTTCACTTCGAACGCGGCTCGATCTACTGGACGCCCGAGACCGGCGCGCACGAGGTGCACGGCCAGATCCGCAACAAATGGGAGCGTCTGAGCTGGGAACGCGGCGCGCTCGGCTACCCGATCAGCGACGAGTTCCAGGACGGCACCTACCGGCGCAGCAACTTCCAGCACGGCTCCATCCGCTGGTCCGCCGACACGGGAGCGGTGGCGTCACGAAGCGTGAAGATCGATTAAGCGGCTGCCGTCATCGTCGACGCGGATGTTGATTTCCACGTGGCTGTCTTCGAACTCGGCGAAATCGCGCTTCGGCCATTCGATCAACTTCACGCCGGGACCTTGCAGGAGCTCGGGGATGCCGATCTCCATCCACTCGCGGCGATTTTCAGAGAGACGGTAGCCGTCGATGTGGACGATCGGCGCGCGGCCGGCGATCGGATACTCGTGCACGATCGCGAACGACGGCGACGCGACCTCGTTCGGATTCGCGCCGAGTTCCGCAGCGATGGCGCGGACGAGAAACGTCTTGCCCGCGCCGAGGTCGCCGATCAGGTGAACGACGGCATCAGGTGTGAGCGTGCGCGCGATCTCGCGGCCGGCCGCTTGTGTCTCGGCTTCGGTGGCGCAACGGTAGGTGGTCATCTGCGCTCTCCGCGCACCCGCACGATCGTTTCCTGATAACTCACGATCTAAGACTCCCGCATCCGTTTGATCGCGAACGGGATCCGTTCCGCGAGGTCGAGCGCGGCGAGGCCGATGTCGCCCATCTCGTCTTTCAGCATGTCGCCCGCGAAACCGTGGAGGTAGACGGCGGCGATGGCGGCGGCGAATGGATCGATGCCGCGGGCGAGTAGCGCGGCGATCATGCCGCCGAGGACGTCGCCCATGCCGCCGGTGGCCATGCCGGGATTGCCGGTGGGATTGACGTTGACGTGGCCGTCCGGCTCCGCGATCAGCGTCTGAAATCCTTTGAGCACAACGACGCAGCCGGTGGCGCGGGCCGCGTCGCGCGCGGCGTCGATGCGATGCGCGTTGATCTCCTTCGCCGTCGATCCGACGATGCGGGCCAGCTCGCCCGGATGCGGCGTGATCACACGCGGACGGCGCTCGGGATTCAAGTCATCCGCGCGAACGGCGAAGGCGTTGAGTGCCGAGGCATCGATGACCATCGGGAGCTCGATCTCCGCGACGAGCTGGCGGACGCGCGCGTAGCTGTCCTCGTCGTCGGCGAGCCCGGGGCCGATCAGGATGGCGTCTTTGCTGTTGATGAATTCGAGAACGTCGTCGCCGGAAAACGTCATCGACTCGATCGAGCCGGCGTGGACGAGCTTCGCGGTCTCGCTGTCCGTGGCGACGCTGACCAGTCCCGCGCCGCTACGAATCGCGCCGCGCGCCGCGAGCACCGCCGCGCCGCTGCGTCCAGGCGAGCCGGCGACGATGGCGACGTGTCCGTAGGTTCCCTTGTGCGTCGCTGCGAGACGCGGCTCGATGTACGGCCGCACATCGGCGGGCGTGGTCAACGCGAGCGTGACGTTCTCGTCCTCGATGGCGGCGTGCGGGATGGAGATGTCGGCGACGATCACCTCGCCGCACAAAGCCGCAGCCGGCTCGAAGAAGTGGCAAATCTTCGGCGCCGCGAACGTAATCGTGAGCGCCGCACGAACGCACGGCTCGAACGGCTCGGCCGTCGACGCATTCGCACCGCTGGGCAAATCGACCGCGACGACCGGTAATCCGAGGTCGTTGATCGTGCGAATCGTGTCGGCGAAACGGCCTTCGGGCGCGCGATCGAGTCCGGTGCCGAAAATCGCGTCGACGATCAGGTCCGCATCCGCGGCATGGACGAGCGCTTCGTTCAGCGAGTCGTCATCGACGATCTCGTACAGCGGCAGCGCCAGCCGCTCGCAGATCGCGAGGTTCGCCGCCGCATCGCCGCGAATCTTCGTCCGATCGCCGACGATGAAAACGCTCGCCACGACGCCGCGCTGCTCCAGATGCCGCGCGATCGCAAACCCATCGCCGCCATTCGCGCCGAGGCCGCAGAAGACGGCTGCGCGATCGCAATCGGGATAGTGCCCAGCGATCGCATCGACGACAGCCAGCGCTGCGTTTTCCATCAGCACGATCGACGGAATCCCGAAGCGCTCGGTGGCGCGCCGGTCGATCGCTTTCATCTGCGCGGCGGTGAGGATATGCACAAAAGCATTCAACCACAGAGACACAGAGAGCACAGCGTCTCTGTGTCCTCGGTGTCTCTGTGGTGAAAGCCTTACTCCACCTTCCTCGTGTTGTCGTCGGGATTGCGGTCGACGAGTTTATTGAGCGGGTCGATGCCGGCGCGGTCGGGTTTTGTGGCGACGACCATCTGGAATGTCGCTTTCGGTGTGGTCAGGTGGTGTTTCTCCAGCGCGAGGACCGGTTCATTTCCCTTTGTTTTCGACGCGCCGAGCACGCCGATGTCGACCCAGTCGTTGACGGGAGTCGGAGTCTCTTTGCCGCGGTCGTCGGCGCGGAACTTTTTCGACTCGACGGTGACCGTGACGACGAACTTGCCGTCCGCGCGTTTCGAGACCGTCGCCGCCGTCGCTTTGTTGTCGTAGAGCGTGATCGTTTCGAAGAGATCGGTGATCAGCGACTGTTTCTCCGGCGGCGTCACGGCGCGGAAGTCGGCGATGAGAGCGCGGGTCGTGGCGTAGGGCGGCTGTTCGAAGGCGTGATCGTGGATGAGCTGGCGCAGCGCCACGTTGACCTTGTCCTCGCCAATTTCGTCGCGGAGCTCGTACATCACCAGGCTCCCTTTGCGGTAGTGGATGTAACCCTGATTCTCGACCAGCATCACCGGCATCTCGGCCACCAGCTCGCCGCCGCGGCCGGCCAGGTAGCGATCGAGCTCGTATTTGAGGAAGCGGCGCATCTTGTCGCGGCCGTACTCCTTCTCCATCACCATCAGCGCTGAGTATTGCGCGAGCGTTTCGGCGAGCATCGAGCCGCCCTGCACGTCGGCGCCGATGACCTGGTGCGCCCACCACTGATGCGCGACTTCATGCGCGGTGACGTAGTAGACGTAGTCGATGTCTTCCTTGTTGCGGAGATCGGCCACGAAGCCGATCGACTCGGAGAACGGGATCGTGTTCGGGAACGACTGCGCGAACTGCGCGTAGCGCGGGAACTCGAGGATGCGTACCTGCTTGTGCTGGTACGGCGAGAAGTTGGCGGTGAAGTAGTCGAGCGACTTCTGCACGCCGTAGATCATCCGGTCGACGTTGTAGGCGTGTTTCGGGTCGTAATAAATCTCGATCGGGATGCCTTTCCAAGTGCTCCGCTTCACCTCGTAGCGCGCCGACAGGTACGCGAAAAATCCGAGGATCGGCGATGTGGTTTTGTAGCGGAAATAGCGGCGGCCGTTCGCGCTCCACTCCTTCTGCAGATAGCCGGGCGCGAGCGCGATCTGATCGGGGGAGGTGCTCACGGTCGTATCGAGATTGATCCAGTCGGCGTCGCGGGTGATGCCGTTGTCAAGTTGCGCTTTCGGATCGTCGATCTTCGCGGCGCGCACGACCGGCGCGAGACCGTACTTACGGCGCTTGGGCGTCTCTTGCAGCTCGACGTTGGGGCTGTAGCCGAGGTGCGGGAAGGTGGCGAAATTGTTGATGAAGGTGCCGTTCGCGACGATCGTGTTGTCGCGGCTGACGTTCTCGAATCCGCGGTGGTGAATCGTGACCGTGAACGCCATCGGGATCGTTGCGCCGGGCGCGAGCGGCTGCGCGAGGTGATAGATGAAGTAGCCGTGATCGGCATCGCTCTTCGCCAATCTTGCGCCGGCGATCTGCACCGAGAACGGGACGTCGGGAAGCATGACCACGTGGAGGTCGCTGATCGGTTGCGGCGTTTTGTTGACGAGCGTGTACGTGCCGTGAATGTCGACCCAGCGCTTGTTGGGATAGATGTCGACGTTCGCCTGCACGTCGGTGATGCGCGGCTGCGGGATGCGGTCGTACTTCTTGTACAGCTTCTCCGTCTCCGCGGAGCGTTTGTCGCGCTGGTCGTCCGTCGTGTAGTGATTGAGAACGTTCGTGTTGTAGAAGATGTAGCAGCCGGTCGAGACGAATGCGATCACGAACAGCGCAAGCATCGTCACGGCCGGAATCCCGAGGCGGCCGCGGGCCACGCGCGTGCGGATGCGCATCGCCGTCTCCGTCCCGCGCACCCAGAAGAGGTGGCCGATGATCAACAGGATGGCCGCGAAAAACGTCCAGTAGAGACTGAACCACTCGAACGGACGCGCGAAATGTCCGTATCCGTTCATGTCTGAGTACGTCGTGTCCGGCAGGACAAATACCTGGTAGAGGTGGTGCTGGTAGTGCAGCGCGTCGAGCACGACCTGCGCGACGATGTAGAAGAGCGCGATCAGAAATCCGACGTAGCGGTTGTTGGTGATGATCTGGCCGATGAACATCAGGATCGTCACCAGCAGCAGCTTCATCCCGAGGATGAGGAAGGCGCCGCGGAAGTAGAGGCCGAGCTCGAAATGGTGGTAGTGCTTCGCCGCTTGCACGGCGATGGTGGTGAGCACGGCCGCAAAGAGCGTGAAGTAGAGCGTGATGCAGAGCGCCGTCAGCTTGCCGGCCCAGATTGCCCACGTCGGCGACGGCATCGTGTCGGTGACTTCGTTCAACTTCAGCATGCGTTCGCGCCAGACGATCTCGCCGGCGTAGAACGCAGCGATGATCACCGCGAAGAAAAAGAAGTTGCCCTCGATCACTTCGAGCATCTCGTACGTCACCGGATAGAAGCGCGTCCCGAAAATAGGACCGGCGAAGACGGCGCCGCCGACTGTGTTGAGCACCGCAAGCAGCATGATCACGATGAACGGCAGGCTTTTGAGAATGGCACCGGTTTCGACGCGGATAGTCGTGAAGTATTGGCGCACCGAGGCCATTCCGCCGAAATGCTGCGCAACGCGCGGGATCGCGACGCCGGCGGGAACGAGCACGTCCTCTTTCGCCGCTGCCTTTTTCTTTTTCTTCCGCGACCCGCTTCCCACTTCCATCTTGAAAAACGCGAACGTCAATCCGAGAAGGACAAGCGCGACGCCGATCCACAGCAGGCGGTTGCCGAGAAAAACACCGTCCAGCGGCAGCAGGTTGTTGTTCTTCTCGAACACCGTCCAGTAGCGCGTGGTGCGCGCGAAGGGCGAGAAGCCGAAAGGATCGAGCAGGATGCCGATCTTCTCGCTGTCCAGATCGCGCAGCGTAACGCGCGAAACGATGTAGGCCACGTAGAACGCCGCCACCGAGGTGTACGTGGCCATGAGGCTGCGCGTCAGAGCCGCGACGGCGAAGAAGATCGCGGCGAAGAGGAAGAGGTTCGGCAGGATCAGAGCGAAGTACGAGAAGACATAGGGCTTCAGAGCGAACGGCCCGAGCCGCTCCTTGTCCAGCCACGGCATGAACGAGCCGACCATGATCGCCGTCACCACGCCGAGGTAGACCAGGCTGGAGACGATGAACGCGGCGGTGAAACGGCCGAAGAGATACTGGCTTTTCTTCACCGGCGACGAAAAGAAAAGCGAGTCGGTGTTGTATTCGAAGTCGCGGTTGATGGCGCTGGCGACGTACGCGGTGGTCGTCAGCACGCCGAAGGTCGACATCACCAGCAGCAGTTGCATGATCACGAACGGAGCGTTGCGATTGACGTTGCCGAGCGCGCCGCCGATCTGTACGGCGTCCGAGGTCACCGCGCCGAACGTCATGAAAAAGAAAATGAGGAAGAGGATGTAGAACAGCGGCTGCCGCAGGTGATAGCGCAGCTCGAACTTCAGAATCTCCCAGCTCATGTCAGGCCGCCTCTGCCTGTGCCTGGCTGTCGCGTTTCGAGTAGTGGAAGTAGACGTCCTCGAGCGAGGCATTAATCGGCTCGAAGGTCGGATCGGGTTGCGCGTCGCTCACCGTGTGAATGACGGTTCGCCCGCCGACCAGGCGGGTGGAGATGACGGTGTAGCGCCGCTGGAAATCCTCCAGCTCGTGCTTTCCGATCACGCGCCGCCACACTTTTCCGTTCAGCTCACGCACCGCCGCCTGCGGATCGCCGCTCATCAGCACGCGGCCGCCGGCGATGATGGCCATCTGCGAGCAGAGGTCGCTGACGTCTTCGACGATGTGCGTGGAGAGGATGACCACGACGTTCTCGCCGATCTCCGCCAGCAGGTTGTGAAACCGTACTCTCTCCTCGGGATCGAGTCCCGCGGTTGGCTCGTCGACGATGATCAGTTTCGGATTTCCGAGCAGAGCCTGCGCGATTCCGAAGCGCTGCCGCATGCCGCCGGAGAACGTGCTGAGATTCTGCTTACGCGCGTCGGAGAGGTTGGTTCGTTGAAGCAGCGCATTCACGGTGTCGCGCCGCTCCTTCGCATTGACGATCCCCTTCAGCACCGCAAAATGATTCAGCATCGCCTCGGCCGTAATCCTCGGGTACACCCCAAACTCCTGCGGCAGATATCCGAGCAGCCGCCGCACTTTGTCCTTTTCGCGAAGCACATCGATGTCGCCGAGCGCGATCGAGCCGGAGTCGGCTTCCTGCAGCGTGGCGATCGTGCGCATCAGCGTCGACTTGCCGGCGCCGTTCGGCCCGAGCAGTCCGAACATGCCGGTAGGAATCGTGAGCGATACATCCTGCAGCGCCTTGACGCCGTTGGAGTACGTCTTGGACAGACCTTCGATGCGCAGTTCGAGCATGGCTTCTCCTGAACCGATACCGTACTACGGGAGGGGGCGCGGAAGGTTGTCGGCTGTCATCCTGAGCCGCCGGAGGCGTCGGAGCGCGAAGCGCGGAACGCCGCAGGACGGTCGAAGGACCCCCTTCGTGCTTGCATCGTGATTTACCGCCGCCCGTCCCGGGTTACCAGGAACGGGGTCCTTCGACCGTCCTCCGGCGTTCCGCGCTTCGCGCTACAGCGCCTTCGGCGGCTCAGGATGACAGTGGTCGGCTCTACTCCTCGTAGGCAATGTGCCTCGGAACTCCTCGGAATGGAAACTCTTCACGCGCGTGTGTGGAGTTTTGTAGCGATTCGATCTTTCCGAGGGATTCTGTTGTCCATGAGAGAACATCAGTATTACGTCTACATGGTCAGCAACCGATGGCGCAATGTCGTCTACATCGGTGTCACGAATTCGCTGGAGACGCGGATGTGGCAACACAAAGCCGGAAAAATTTCCGGATTCACAAAGAAGTACAACTGCGATCAGCTTATGTACTTTGAGTTGTACGACAACATCGTTCAGGCGATCGCGCGCGAGAAGCAGTTGAAGGGATGGCGTCGCGCGAAGAAGGATGCGCTCATCATCAGGATGAATCCTGAGTTGCACGATTTGTCGGCAGAGTGGGAAGCGCTCGCGCCAGTGGACTCCGTGATGCCACTGTCATCCTGAGCCGCCGAAGGCGTCGGAGCCGAAGGCGGAGCGCCGCAGGACGGTCGAAGGACCCCCTTCCTGGTAACCCAGGTCGGCCGGGCGGTAAATCACGATGCAAGCACTGAGGGGGTGCTTCGACCGTCCTGCGGCGTTCCGCGCTTCGCGCTCCAGCGCCTCCGGCGGCTCAGGATGACAGTTACGCCGTCGCGGGCAACGCGATGCGGGCGATTTCGTCGACGAGGTGGAACGGGTCGATCGGCTTGGTCAGGTACGCATCGAATCCGCTGCCGCGGTCGCCCGTGGCGGGGAATGCCGACAACGCCACGATTTTGATGTCGCGGCCGTATCCGCGTTCGCGCAGCGTGCGGGTGAAGGCGTAGCCGTCCATCTCCGGCATGGCGATGTCGGTGATGATGATGTCGGCACGTTGCTGCTCGAGGGCTTCGAGAGCCGCGGCGGCGGAGTCGAATGTCGAGAGGTTCGCGCCGCCGGCCCGAAGAACAGCGGCGACCATCTTCCGCGACTCCGGCTCATCGTCGACGAGGAAGATGTCGATGCCGCGCAGGCGGTCGCGATGCATGAACGTGTCGCCGAGCGCATTGCGGACGGGACCGGTACCGGTCACCGAGCGCACCGGCAGCGTCACCGTGAATGTCGATCCTTTGCCGCGCCCTGCGCTCTCCGCCGACACGGTGCCGCCGTGCGCCTCGGCGATGTAGCGGACGATGGAGAGGCCGAGCCCGAGGCCACCGTGGACGCGCGTCTGCGGCGACTCGGCCTGGCGGAACGGCTCGAAAATGTGCGGCAGAAACTGCGGATCGATCCCTTCGCCCGAATCGGTGACCGACACCTGCACCTGCGAGGCCGTGCGCCGCGCCGCAACTTCCACTCTTCCGTCGCGCGGCGTGAACTTCACCGCGTTGTTGAGCAGGTTCCAGATCACCTGCTGGATGCGCGTGGGGTCGGCCACGATCACGCCGAGCGTCGGCGGAAGCGACATCGTGATCGAGATCCGCTTCGCTTCCGCAGTGGCATTCACCGCTTCCGCCGAGCTCATGATCACGCGCGCCACCTCCATCGTTTCCGGCGCCAGGCGCAGCTTGCCGGAGACGATGCGCGAAACATCGAGGATGTCGTCGATGAGCCGCGCCTGAAGTTGCGCGCCGCCTGCGATGGAGATGATGGCCTCATGGAACATCGGGTCATCGGGTGACATCGACGGCAGCATGCGCGACCACCCCAGGATCGCGGTCATCGGCGTGCGCAACTCGTGAGAGAGCGTCATCAGGAAATCGTCTTTGGCGCGGTTCGCTTCCTGCGCCACGCGATAGGAATCCTCGGCGCGGCGCCGCTCTTGCTCGGCCAGCAGACGGGCCTCGCGCTGCTCGAGCAGCGCGCGCCGCGTTTCCTCCGCCTCTTTGCGATCGGTGATGTCGCGCGTCACTTTCGCGAAGCCGCGCAATTCGCCGGTGCGGTCAAAGACGGCGGTGATGACGACGTTGGCCCAGAAGCGCGTGCCGTCTTTGCGGATGCGCCATCCTTCGTCTTCGACGCTTCCCTGCTCGCGCGCAATCTCCAGCTCGCGTTCGGGTTTGCGGTTGGCCTTATCTTCCTCGCCGTAAAACCGCGAGAAATGGCTGCCGATGATCTCCTCCGGCTTGTAGCCTTTGATCCGCTCCGCGCCTTTGTTCCAGGTGGCGATGTTGCCGTTCGGATCGAGCATGAAGATCGCGTAATCGCGCACCGAGGATACGAGGAGCTGGAAGATTTCGGTGCTCTGCCGAAGCTCTTCTTCGGCATGGCGGCGGGCGGTCATGTCGCGCGTCACCTTGGCGAATCCGGTGACCTGGCCTTTGTCATCACTAAGCGACGTGATGACGGTATTCGCCCAGAATGGCTGCCCGTCTTTGCGAATACGCCAGCCTTCGTCTTCCACGCGGCCGTCGCGCGTGGCGGTCTCGAGCTCGTGCCGCGGCTTCTCCGCTGCAAGGTCATCAGGACCGTAGAAGGTGGAGAAATGCCGGCCGATGATCTCGTCCTCGGTGTAGCCCATGATCCGTGCCGCGCCGCGATTCCACGAGCGGATGACGCCCTCCGGGTCGAGCAGAAAGACGGCATAGTCCTCGACTGCATCGACGAGGATTGCGAATTCTTCCGCCTTCGGAGCGGAGATGTGTCGGTCGCGAGGCGGCGGGGGATTCATCAGATCGGCTCGGTTTTCTTTGCGAAGATCATACCGGCGGCCATTTAAGGCATGATCTCGATCGTGATCCGAACCGTCACTGCGACTGAATACGTGACGCCGTTGCGCGAGGGCGGCTCCCTGCCGGCCATCGTGAACGGCGACGACGACGGCACGTACGTGGTGAAGTTTCGCGGCGCCGGACAAGGCGTTCGCGCTCTCATCGCCGAACTGATTTCCGGCGAAATCGCCCGCGCCCTCGGACTGCCGGTTCCGGAAATCGTCTTCGTCCAACTCGATGGCCGCATGGCCAAGACCGAGCCGGATGCAGAAATCCAGGAGCTGCTCGCGAAAAGTGAAGGAGTGAACATCGGCCTCGACTACCTCCCCGGCTCGATCACGTTCGATCCCATCATCGCGCGGACCATCGACGGGAAGTCGCGGCTGGCGTCATCGATCGTCTGGTTCGATGCTCTGATGACGAACGTCGACCGGACGCCGAAGAATACAAACCTGCTGGTCTGGCACCGCGGCTTGTGGATGATCGATCACGGCGCGACACTGATCTTTCATCACAACTGGAGCGATGATTTTCTGAAGCGCAGCCGGAGTGCGTTCGCGCCGATCAAGCATCACGTCCTGCTGCCGTGGGCGACGGAGATCCGCGGCGCCGACTCCGATCTCGCCGCGATGCTGACCCCCGAGGTAATCGAGGGAGTGCTGGATCTGATCCCGAACGACTGGCTCACCGACGAGCCTCGCTTCAAGACTCCGAACGAACATCGCGCCGCCTACCGCGACTATCTGCTGCACCGCCTCGAATCGCCGCGACGCTGGATGGAGGATGCCGCTGATGCCCAAGCGCTATCCGTTTGATTACGCCGTCGTGCGCGTGGTCCCGCGCGTCGACCGCGGCGAGTTCCTCAACGCCGGCGTGGTCCTCTTCTCCTCGACCGCCGCCTTTCTCGCCGCCCGAATCGCCTGCGACCACAAGCGCCTCAAGGCGCTCGCCCCCGGCATCGACACGGCGATGATCGACAGCTACCTCGACTCCATCCCCAAAGTCTGCGCCGGCACGGCGGACGCCGGCCCCATCGGTGCGCTCGCGCAACGAGCCCGCTTCCACTGGCTCGTCGCCCCGCGCAGCACGATCATCCAGACGTCGCCGGTGCACTCGGGCGTCCACCACGATCTGGAGGCCGCGCTGGAGAGCCTGTTCGAGAAGCTGGTCCGATCACCGGAGGGGTGACTTCTACTCATTTATACCCGTTTATACTCAGTTTCAGGTATAAACGGGTATAAACAGGTACAAATCGAGTGGATCCAATCAAGAACCCCTTCTCTCCCGGTGCCGGAGCGCCTCCTCCCGAGCTCGTCGGTCGGGATGGAGTACTGCAGCAGGCCTCGGTTCTCCTCGGTCGGATCAAGGAGAAGAGGCCTGAAAAGAGCCTCCTTCTCACGGGTCTGCGTGGCGTCGGTAAGACCGTACTGCTCAACGAGATCGAGCGAATGGCAGTCGATCGCGGCTACCGAACGATCGCCATCGAGGCGCATGAGGAGAAACGGCTGGGGCCACTGCTGGCAGCCAATCTTCAAAGACTGCTGTTCGATCTCGATCGCTTGGCGGGCGCTACCGATAAAGTCAGCCGCGCCTTCCGTGTGCTTCGTAGCTTCTTCAGCGGTTTGAAAGTCACCACGGGCGAATTCACGATTGGCTTGGATGTCGAGCCGGAGAGAGGTGCTGCCGACAGTGGCGACATCGAGATCGATCTCCCCAATCTCATGATTTCGATCGGAGAAGCGGCAGCCGACCGCAACGCTGCGATCGCCATCCTGGTCGACGAGATTCAATACTTCGAACCGACCGAGCTGGGCGCCTTGATCATGGCAATGCACCGCATGCAACAGCGGCAGCTTCCGGTGGTCCTCGTCGGTGCGGGTTTGCCCATTCTGCCGGCGCTCGCGGGTGAATCCAAATCGTACGCCGAGCGACTGTTCAATTTCCCCGATATCGGAGCGCTATCAGAGAATGACGCGGGCAAAGCGTTGCGCGAACCGGCTCAGGCCGTAGGTATTCAATTCGACGCGCCCGCGCTGGCAGAGGTCTTCCGCCTGACAAAGGGATACCCGTACTTCGTCCAGGAATGGGGATATCAATCGTGGAATCACGCTGCCGAAAGCCCGATCACGATCGATACGGTTCGAAGCGCGACACCGATGGTCATTCGCAGACTTGACGAGAACTTTTTTCGAGTTCGCTACGATCGGCTGACACCGAGCGAGAAGAACTTCCTCCGCGCCATGGCGGCGCTCGGAGCTGGATCGCAACGCACTGCGGATATCGCGGACCGTCTCTCCGTAAAGATCTCCACGCTTGGCCCGGTCCGCGCGAAGTTGATTCGCAAAGGGATGATCTATAGCCCCGCACACGGCGAGATGGCATTCACCGTCCCGCTCTTCGACGAGTTCATGATTCGCGCGATTCCGCGATTTTGAAGGAGAGAGTCCCTACCGAACGATCGTCTCTTCGCGGCGCGGGCCGGTCGAGATGATCGAGGCGGGACACTCCACCTCGTCCTCGATGAAGCGGACGTAATCCTTCGCGGCCTGCGGCAGGTCGTCGTACGACGTGATGCCGGCGGTCGGTTGGTTCCAGCCTTTGAGCGTGCGGTACTCCGGCTTGTAGTCGTGATGCGCGACCGCAAACGCCGGAAACGTTTTCCAGAGCTCGCCGCGGACGTTGTAGCCGACACAGACCTGGATGTCTTCGAAGGCGTCGAGCACGTCGAGCTTCGTCAGCGCGATCGCATCGAGGCCGTTCAACATCGCCGACGTGCGGAGGACGGGCAGGTCGAGCCAGCCGGTGCGGCGCGGGCGGCCGGTCACGGTCCCGAACTCGTTGCCGCGCGCGCGGAGGTGCTCGCCGTGCTCGTCATCGAGCTCCGTCGGGAACGCGCCGCCGCCAACGCGCGTCGTGTACGCCTTGGCCACACCGATCACGCGATGGATATGCTTCGGCGCCACTCCGAGGCCGGTGCAGACGCCGCCGACGACCGTGCTCGACGATGTTACGTACGGATACGTTCCGTGGTCGATGTCGAGCATCGCTCCCTGCGCGCCTTCGAACATCACCTTTTTGCCCGCGCGGATCTGTTCGTTGATCAGCAGCGTGCCGTTCGTAATGCGGTCGGCCAGCACTTCGCCGTAGCGCGTGTAATCGTCGTAGAGCTTCTGCGCGTCGTAACCGTCCTTGCCGTAAACCTTCAGCACTGGATTCTTCTCGGCGCACGCGAATTCGATGCGGTCGCGCAGGACGTCGGGATCGAGCAGGTCGGAGACGCGGATGCCGTAGCGGCTGACCTTCGTCTCGTACGCCGGACCGATGCCGCGTCCCGTCGTGCCGATCTTCGCCTCGCCCGCCGCTTCCTCGCGAGCCATGTCCAGCGCCTTGTGATACGGCAGGATGACCTGCGCGGAGTCGCTGATCTTGAGGTTGGACTCGATCACCACACCGAGCGCACGCAACTTCTCGATCTCGTCGAGCAACGCCTCGGGATCGATGACCATCCCGTTGCCCAGGATGCAAAGCTTGTCCGGGTGCAGGATGCCTGACGGGATCAGCCGCAGCGCGAAATGTTTCTCGCCGAACTTGACCGTGTGGCCGGCGTTGTGGCCGCCCTGGTAGCGCGCAACGACATCGAAGGTTTCGCAGAGAAGATCGACGATCTTCCCCTTCCCTTCATCGCCCCACTGGGCTCCGATAACGGCGAGGTTCTGCATGCGGCGCGGAGACTAGCACTTCCTGGGAGCGCGGGCATCTTGCCCGCAGATTTCTCTGCGGTTGGCCGCGTCGTCCAAGCGGCGCGTCCCATGCGGTTCGCAATTTGCTGACGCGGGTCTATAGTTTCGCGAGCGAGGAACCCGATGGACCTTCACAACACGACCGCGACCGCTCCCCAGCCGATCTATTCGCCGACCCCGGTACCGGTCGAGCAGTTCATCGACGGCATCCGCGAGCTATCGGCCGGCCTGATCACGAAGCAGAAGATCTACGACTTTCTCGCCACGTACGAGATCCGCGCCGAGGATCTGGAGCGGTACAAGATGTGGCTGCCGGACCGCCACACGCGCAACAAAGTCTTCCGCAACGAGATGATCGAGGCGATGGTGATCTGCTGGCCGATCGGCGCGATCACGCCGCTTCACACCCACAACGGGCAGCTCGGCTGGATGACGATGATCGAAGGAAAGCTGATCGTCGAAAACTACAAGCAAATCAGCTGCAACCGCCCCGAGAATCAGCAGGTCGTGGGCATGGACTGTCTCGCCGGCGCCACGCGCATCGAGATGCAGAATCTCGAAACGGAGCTGGTCGTCCCCGGCGGTCCGCTGAATACCGTCGACAAAACGCAGACGATCCATCGCATCAAGAATCTCGAGGAGTGGAACGAGCGCGCCGTAAGCGTTCACGTCTACTCGAAGCCGATCGACTCCTGCGTCGTCTTCGACATCGAAGGCGGTCGATGTTTCCGCCGCGATCTGAAGTACGACAACGAGCCCGCATGACTGTCACCACGTAATGCCCGCTACCGCCATCCATCACATCCAGCTCGCCATGCCACGCGGCGAAGAAGAAAAGGGCCGCGCGTTCTACGGCGACCTTCTCGGCCTTACCGAAATCCCAAAGCCCGCCAGCCTCAATGAACGCGGCGGTCTCTGGTTCGAAATCGGTGCGCTCGAACTTCACCTCGGCATCGAAGACGACTTCCGTCCCGCGAAGAAAGCGCATCCGGGATTGCTAGTCGACGACCTGGCCTCGCTCGTGAAACGCCTTGAAGCCGCCGGCTACGCGACGAAACCCGATCACCTGCTCGAAGGCTACGATCGCGCGTACGTTCACGATCCGTTCGGCAATCGCATCGAACTGCTCGAAGCGCACTGATAGAATCCGCCGCCCATGTCGCTAGTTTCCACGCTGCAAACAGAGCTCGATCAGATGTCCGCCGCCGGCACGCTCAAACGCGAGCTGCTGATGAAATCGCCGCAGGGAGCGGTGGTCGATGTCGAAGGCATCGGCGAAGTGATCATGCTCACTTCCAACAATTACCTCGGCCTCGCGGACCATCCCGCCATCGTCGAAGCGTCGGAGAAAGGCGAGCGCGATTTCGGATACGGCCTCGCCTCGGTGCGCTTCATCTGCGGCACGCAGACCATTCATCGCCAGCTCGAAGAGCGCATCGCCAATTTTTTCGGGACCGAAGACACGATCCTCTACGGCTCCTGCTGGAATGCGAACGAAGGTTTGTTTCAGACGGTGGCGCTGGAGCAGGACGCGATCATTTCCGACGAGCTGAATCACGCCTCGATCATCGACGGCGTTCGCCTGGCCAAGGCGAAGAAGGAGCGCTACAAAAACCGCGACATGGCCGATCTGCGGCGCGCGCTCGAAGCAACGCGCAGTTCGCGCAACACGGTACTAGTCACCGACGGCGTCTTCTCGATGGAAGGCTCGCTCGCGCCGCTGCCGGAGATCGTCGATCTCGCCGCGGAGTACGACGCCTTCCTCGTCGTCGACGATTCGCACGGCACCGGCGTCCTCGGCAAGACCGGACGCGGAACCGGCGAGGAGTTGGGCGTCTTCAACAAAATCCACGCGCACACCTCAACGCTCGGCAAAGCGCTCGGCGGCTCGCACGGCGGCTTCACCACCGGACCGAAAACGCTGGTCAACTACCTCCGCCAGAAATCGCGTCCGTACCTTTTCTCGAACACGCTGCCACCGGCGGTGGTGATGGGATCGCTCGCCGCATTCGACCTTCTCGAGAACGACACGAGCTTCGTCACGCGCCTGCACGAGAACACCGCCTACTTCCGCCAGCAGCTCACCGCACGCGGCGTGGCAGTGCGCGAAGGCATTCACCCGATCGTCCCGATCATCATCGGCGACACCGCCAAGGCGATCGCGATCTCCGCGGAGCTGCTCAAGCGCGGCATCTACGTCTCCGGCTTCGGCTTCCCTGTCGTCCCGCAAGGCGCCGCGAGGCTGCGCTGCCAGATCAGCGCCGCGCACACGCGCGAACACCTCGACCGCGCCATCGAAGCGATCGTGGACGTAGTTGGTCAGCAGTCTTAGCAATCTCTTAATCCACTCTTAACCAATTGCTGCGCCGCCCTTTCGCACTTCCTTGCGAGGGGCACGCGACGCGCGTGTTGGATGTGTGAGGAGGACGGCCATGACTGCCACCACTCACTCGCACACCTCACCACTGGCCAAACCGAAACATGGCGCGTCCGTGCGGATGGCGATCTCCGTGGCGGCCTGGATTGCGGCGGCGATGATGGTCGGCGTCACGAACTTGCAGATGGCGTCGTCGCCCGTCGCGGCGGTAGTCATCGAAGTCGCAGCGATCCTGCTGATGGCTGTGGCGTACATTAAGATCGCCTGTCCCGAGGCCACGCTCGATCACGCACTGTTCGTCGGGACGACCTGGGTGCTGCTGTCCATCGCCACGGAATTGACCATGACCGCCCGCTCTGGACGGCAATGGTTCGCGCTCCTCGGCACGCCCGCGAACGGCGGCCTGCGCTGCGTACTGCTGATCGCGTGGCTGATCGCGCCGGCAGTGTTCGTCCGAAGCCACGAATGAAAGTGCAGGCGCTTCTTCTGCCCTTCCTTGGACTTTCTTTCGGCGGGCGACCAGGAGCCGATGTTATCAACCCCGGCTACAAGAAGAGCCTGCCCTCACGCCCCACCGTGACTTCGCGCATAGACGACTGTGTGACCACATACCGTTGGGCAAGTCGCGCCGCGCACAGATTGCATGGCAGTCGTTGCCGTTATGAAGGAGAAATACTGTGTCACAACACAAAAACCACAACATCGTCCTTTGCTTTTCGGCAATCGTCCCTCTTCTGATCTCGATCGCGGCAAAAGCCGATGAACCGGGATCGAAACCGGCCGCAACAAGCGTGCAGGCAGCGGGCGCAGCCACAAACGCCGGAGAGGCAAACGGGGCGGCAATAGCGGATGCCGCACCGGACGCACAAGCCGCTAGCGCGGCGGCCAAGCCCGCGGAGACGGCACCGAAGGCGGACCCGTTCGCGTTCGGCGATTTCACCTGGCTGAACGGCAACAGCCGGCAACACAAACCAGTGTTCGACTATCCCGCCTTCACCGGCGAGATCCGTATCGATACAAATTACGTCTACGACCTGAATCATCCGAGGGACCACACTCTGGTCGGATCGAGCGAGCTGGGACGCACGAACGAAGTCCAGGTGCAGCAGCTCGGCGTGGGAGGCGATTTTCACTATGAAAACGCGCGCGGCCGCCTGCTGACGCAGCTCGGAATGTATTCGACGATGACGCCACGCAACGACGCCAGCCCCGCGCGCGGCCAGTGGGATCTGGCCAACGCCTACCGCTACGTCTCCGAAGCCTACGGCGGTTACCACCTCGACAAGATGAGCGGCATCAACGTCGATGCCGGCATTTTCATGTCGTACGTCGGACTCTTCAGCTATTACCAATACGACAATTGGGCGTATCAGCCGTCTTACGTCTCATCGAACACACCGTGGTTCTTCAATGGCATCCGCATTCAGATTTTTCCAAACGACCATTTCAAGGAAGAGATCTGGCTGACCAATGGATGGCAGTCGTACGGGATGTTCAATGACTCGCCCGGAATCGGCTCACAGACCATGTGGCGCCCGAACGGTAATTGGTCGCTCCTCTCCAACAACTATCTCTACGGAAAAGACACGCTCGGGAACGACAAACGGAAACGCGTCCACTCCGACAGCAGCCTCGAATGGAAATACCGTGACACGCCCGATTCGAAACTGAGCAAGTCGGCGCTCTCCTTTACGTTCGACATCGGCTGCGAATACGGCGGCAACGTCAAATGCACGAGCGGAGACGCCCGAAAACCGTCTCAGTATTTCATCGGGTTCATGCTCTACAACCGCTGGTGGTTCAATCATGATAGGTACGGCGTGACCCTCGGGGGCGGCGCCATTACCAATCCGGGACGTTACCTCGTCCTCGTTCCGCCGATCAACGGCGCCACGGCGGCATCGGGCACTCCGTATTTCACCGCCAACCCCGGCGATCCGTACCGGGCGTGGGACGCTTCGGCGACGTTCGACTACATGCCGAACGAGAACGTCACGTTCCGCTATGAGCTGAACCACCGCCACGCCAACGTGCCGTATTGGGCAGGCTCCGGCGGCGTGACCCCGCCGGGCGGCAATACCGGCGCTCCCGCCTCTCTCGTCGACGGCTGGCAGCCCGATCTGCGCAAGACCGAGACCCGCTTCACGGCGGCGCTCCTGGTGAAGTTCTAGGAGCGCCGTATGTGGGATCTCATTTTCATCGCTCTGACTATCGCCCTGTTCGGCGTATCGATCTGGTACACGCGAGTCTGCGACCGGGTGTGAAACTGCTATGACATTCGAAACAATCGTCGGACTCGTTCTCGCTGTTTTGGGACTGATTTACCTCTTGTATGCGCTTCTCCGCGCGGAGGAGTTGTGACCTCGATCGAACTGCTGAAAATCGCCGTCTACTTTCTGCTGATCCTCGCCGCCACGAAGCCGCTCGGTATCTACATGAAGCGCGTGTTCTGCGGCGAGAAGACCTTCCTCGACCCTTTGTTGCGTCCGATCGAACGCACCGTGTATCGCACCTCGGGTGTGGATCCGAGGAAAGAGCAGGACTGGAAGCAATACACCATCGCCATGCTCGTCTTCAGCGGCGTCGGTCTGCTGTTGACGTACGCCATCCAGCGCGTTCAACACGTGCTGCCGCTCAATCCCGATCACATGGCAGCGGTCGCGCCCGATCTGGCCTGGAACACCGCCGTCTCGTTCACTACAAACACGAACTGGCAGGCCTACAGCGGCGAGTCGACGATGTCGCACTTCACGCAGATGGTCGGCCTGACGTTTCACAATTTCGTCTCCGCCGCCGCGGGGATCGCGCTCGCCATCGCGCTCATTCGCGGGATCGCACGCAATAGCGCGAAGACGATCGGCAACTTCTGGGTCGATCTCACGCGCTGCACCTTGTGGGTCCTGCTCCCGCTGTCGCTCGTCTTGGCCACGTTCTTCCTTTCGCAGGGCGTGATCCAGAATTTTCGTCCGGCCATCGCCGCGACGACGATTGAAGGGACGATTCAGAAAATCCCGCAGGGACCGATCGCGTCGCAGGAAGCGATCAAAGAGCTCGGCACGAACGGCGGCGGTTTCTTCAACGCCAACTCCGGCTTCCCATACGAAAACCCGACGCCCTTCTCGAATCTCCTGCAGATGCTCCTCATCTTCGCGCTCGGCGCCGGCCTTTGCTACACGCTTGGCGCGATGACCGGCAAGCCGCGCCACGGCTGGGCCGTCTTCTGGGCGATGTCGATCCTCTTCCTCGGCGGCGCCTTCATCACCACCGACGCCGAGCAGCGCGGCAATCCGGTGCATCAACGGCTCGGCGTGGCCGCCGCGGACGGCAACATGGAAGGGAAAGAGGTCCGCTTCGGCGTCGGCGACTCCGCGCTTTTCGCCACGATCACCACGGATGCTTCCTGCGGCGCGATCAACGCGTGGCACGACTCGTTCACGCCCATCGGCGGCTCGGTGCCGCTCCTCAACATCATGCTCGGCGAAGTGATCTTCGGCGGCGTCGGCGCGGGGATGTACGGCATGATCCTCTTCATCATCCTGGCGGTCTTCATCGCCGGTCTGATGGTCGGCCGTACGCCCGAATACCTCGGCAAGAAGATCGAAGCGCACGACGTGAAGCTGGCCATGCTGGCCGTGCTCGTACTCGCGTTCTGCATTCTCGTCGGATCCGCGGCCGCGGCAGGAACCGCAGCCGGTACGTCGAGCCTCAACAACGCGGGCCCGCACGGCCTGAGCGAAATCAGCTACGCCTTCACGAGTGCAACGGGGAACAACGGGAGCGCCTTTGCGGGGCTGAACGCGAACACGAAGTTCTACAACATCACGCTCGGCCTGGCCATGTTCTTCGGGCGCTTTCTCATGATCATTCCGCTGATGGGAATCGCCGGTTCGCTCGCCGCGAAAAAGAAGATCGCCGAAACGGCCGGCAGCTTTCCCGTCGACGGCGCGCTCTTCACCTTTCTTCTTGTCGGTATCGTCGTCATCGTCGGCGCGCTCACCTATTTCCCGGTGCTCTCGCTCGGGCCGTATGTCGAGCACCTTCTGATGAACGCGGGAAAGGTGTTCTGACCATGGCCGCCCAGAAAAAACTGTCGCTCTTCGACTCCTCGATCATGCGCCGTGCATTGATCGACTCGATCGTAAAATTGAATCCGCGCCGGATGATGAAGAATCCGGTCATGTTCCTCGTCGAAGTGGGCGCGCTGCTCACAGCGCTGCTGCTGATTCCGGGTCTTTCGGATCACGTCGATTACCGCTTCCAGATCCAGATCACCTTCTGGCTCTGGGCCACGGTGCTCTTCGCGAACCTCGCCGAGGCAGTAGCCGAAGGCCGCGGCAAAGCGCAAGCAGACGCGTTGCGGAAGGCGAAGACCGAAACGACCGCGCGGCGGGTGACCGGCGAGGAAATCCCGGCCTCCCAGCTTCGCAAAGGCGACCGCGTCGTCGTCGAAGCGAATCAGATCATCCCCGGCGACGGCACGGTCATCGAAGGCATCGCCTCGGTCAATGAATCCGCGATCACAGGAGAATCCGCGCCCGTCATTCGCGAAGCGGGCGGCGACCGTTCCGCGGTCACCGGCGGCACGATGGTCCTCTCCGACCGCATCGTGGTCGAGATCACCTCGGAACCGGGACAGACGTTCATCGACCGCATGATCAAGCTCGTCGAAGGAGCGGAGCGTCAGAAGACGCCGAACGAGATCGCGCTAGACATTCTGCTGGCCGGCCTGACGATCGTCTTCCTTCTGGCAACCGTTACCCTCAAACCGTTCGCGATCTACTCCGGCAGCGACGTCACCGTCACCATGCTCATCGCGCTGCTGGTTTGCCTGATCCCGACCACGATCGGCGCGCTGCTCTCCGCGATCGGAATTGCCGGCATGGACCGCGTACTGCAGCACAACATCCTGGCGATGTCGGGCCGCGCGGTCGAAGCCTCGGGCGATGTCAACGTACTGCTCCTCGACAAGACCGGCACGATCACGCTCGGCAACCGGCAGGCGGTCGAATTCGTCGGCGCGCCCGGCGTCGACGCGCAGACATTGGCCGACGCAGCGCAACTTTCGTCACTCGCCGACGAGACGCCCGAGGGGCGATCGATCGTGATCCTGGCGAAGGAGCAATTCGGATTGCGCGGCCGCGAGTTGCAAACGCTCGGCGCGCATTCGATCGTGCCGTTTACGGCGAAGACGCGCATGTCCGGAATTGACTTCGAGGGCGGACGCGCGGTTCGCAAAGGCGCCGCGGACTCCGTCGCCACGTATATCCGCGAGAAGGGCGCAACGTTTCCTGATCAGGTGCAGCACGACGTCACGCGCATTGCCGGCGAAGGAGGCACGCCGCTCGTCGTCGCCGACGACGACCGCGTCCTCGGCACCATCTATCTCAAGGACATCGTCAAGGGCGGCATGCGCGAGCGTTTCGACCGGCTGCGCATGATGGGCATTCGCACGGTCATGATTACAGGCGACAACCCGCTCACAGGCGCGTTCATCGCGCGCGAAGCGGGCGTCGACGATTTTCTGGCGCAGGCAACCCCCGAAGACAAGCTCGCGCTGATTCGCAAAGAGCAGGCGAAGGGAAACCTCGTGGCCATGACCGGCGACGGCACGAATGACGCGCCGGCGCTGGCGCAGGCCGACGTCGGCATGGCCATGAACACCGGAACGCAGCCGGCTAAAGAGGCAGGCAACATGGTCGATCTCGACTCGAATCCGACCAAGCTGATCGAGGTCGTCGAGATCGGCAAACAACTCCTGATGACGCGCGGCGCGCTCACGACGTTCTCGATCGCCAACGACGTCGCCAAATACTTCGCCATCATCCCTGCGCTCTTTCTGGTCACGTTCCCCGAGTTGCAGGCGCTCAACATCATGCGGCTGGCTACGCCGCAGAGCGCGATTCTGTCGGCGGTCATTTTCAACGCGCTGATCATCGTGGCGCTGATTCCACTCGCGTTGCGCGGCGTCAAATACCGGCCGCTCGGCGCGGGCCGCATCCTGCGCCGCAATCTGCTGCTGTACGGCGCGGGCGGCGTGATCATCCCGTTCATCGGCATCAAAGCGATCGACTTGTTGCTGCGCGCGATTCACCTCGCGTGAGGGAGTGAAAAGCATGTTTGAACACGTCAAGATCTCGATTCGCATCACCATCGTCCTGCTCGTGATCACGTGCGGTCTTTACCCGCTCACCGTCTGGGCCATCGGCCAGACATTTTTTCGAGACAAGGCAAACGGCTCGCTCATCCTTCGCAATGGAACGGTGATCGGCTCGTCGCTGATCGGTCAGCACTTCGCCGGCGCGCGCTTCTTTCACGGACGCCCGTCGAGCAGCAATTACGATCCGAGCGCGAGCGGCGGGACGAATTGGGGTCCAACCTCGGCGAAGCTGCGCGACGCGGTCGCGCAACGAACGGCGCATTACAACGACACGAAACCGGCCGCCGGAATCCCGGCCGATGCGGTGACGGCGTCGTGTTCCGGCGTCGATCCGCACATCTCCGTCGCGAATGCCGAGTCGCAGGCGGCGCGTGTCGCGCGTGAGAATTCACTGCCGCCCCCGCAAGTCGCTGCGCTCATTCGCCGCCACACCGAAGGCCGTTTCCTCGGCATTTACGGCGAACCGCGCGTCAACGTCCTGCTGCTCAACCTCGACTTGATGAACGCGGCGGCGAAGTAGAAGCTGCAACCATGGCCCGCACAAACGGAGACGGCCGTCCCGATCCTGACGAGTTGCTGCGTCTCACGCGCACGGACGACAGCGGACGCGGGCGCCTCAAGGTCTATCTCGGCATGGCCGCCGGCGTCGGCAAGACCATGCGCATGCTCGACGACGCGCACAGCATGCGCCGCGCCGGCGTCGACGTCGTGGTCGGCCTCGTCGAGACGCATGGACGCAGCGAAACCGCTGCGCGCATCGCCGATCTCGAAGTGATTCCGCGCGCTCGCATCGACTACCGCAACGTCATCATCGAGGAGATGGACCTCGCCGCGATCCTGGCGCGGCATCCGGACGTCGTCGTCGTCGACGAACTGCCGCACACGAACGCGCCCGATTTGAAAAACGAAAAGCGCTGGCAGGACGTCGATGACATCCTCGCCGCCGGCATCTCAGTGATGACCGCGCTGAACGTGCAGCATCTCGAAGGCGTGCAGGACGTGGTGCGCTCCGCGACCGGCATCGAAATCCGCGAGCGCGTTCCCGACTGCATCGTGCGCAACGCCGATTCCGTCGTCCTCGTCGACCTGCCGGTGACGGAACTGCAGGAAAGGCTGCGGCAGGGAAAAATCTATCCGCCCGATCAGGCCTCGCGCGCGCTGGAGAACTTCTTCCGCACCGAGATGCTGACGCGGCTGCGCGAATTGGCCTTGCTGCAGACGGCAACGTTTTCGGGCCGCGCCAACGGCGAATTGCGCCTCGCGGTCGCGGTCCCTTTCGAGCCTGAGATCGCGCGCCCGCTCGTCCTGCGCGCGTCACGTCTGGCGGGCCGAATGAATACGCGCTGGTACGCCGTCTACGTTCGCCAGCGGCGCACGCATCCCGAGAACATCAGCGCCGAGCAGCATCGCAAATTGTCGGAGAACGTCCAGCTCGCGATCTCCCTCGGCGCCACCGTGATCACGCGCGAATCCGAGGACGTCGCCGGCGCCCTGCTCGATTTCGCGAAGTCCGAAGGAATCACCATGCTCGTCGTCGGCCGCCCCACGCGATCGGGACTCGTAAGCCGCGTCGTCCCGAGCACCGTCCACAGGCTACTGGAACGCGGCCGCGGGTTCGACATCGTCATCGTGGACGTTTGATTGGCGAGAGAAAGCTTTCTTTCGCCCGCTGAAGCGGGCTCCGACATCGACGCGCATCCGATTTCCCACGCTTGAAAGCGTGGGCTACGGTTCTTGCGACCGCCACGCGGGCGACATCCCGCGTCCCCTAAAACTCGATCTGCGCGCCCAACTCCACCACCCGATTCGGTGGCAGCCGGAAAAAGCGCGCGGCGCTCTCCGCGTTGCGCATCATCGAGGCGAAGATTTTTTCTCGCCACGTGGCCATGCCGCTTTCCCGCGAGGTCACGATCAGCGTTTCGCGACCGAGGAAGTAGGTCGTGTCCATCGGCGGAATGGCCATGTGGATTTCGCGGCCGACGCGTTCCAGGAGCGCGGGGATGTCCGCTTCTTCCATGTAGCCGTAGCGGCAGGTGATGCGGAAAATGCCTTCGCCGAGGTCTTCGACGGTGAGCCGCTCGTCGTCGTCCAGATGCGACACCTCCTCGGTCATCACAGTCAGCAGCATCACGTGTTGGTGCAACGCTTTGTAGTGCTTGAGGCTGTGCAGCAGCGCGGGCGGGATCACTCCGCCGCTGCGGTGCATGAAGACGGCGGTTCCGGGTACGCGAACGGGAGGATGGCCGCGCAGCGATTTCACGAAGTCCTCCGGCGACAACGCGCCATCGCGCAGACGTTCGTTGAGGATCTGCCGGCCGCGCCGCCACGTGGTCATGATCAGGAACACGATCGAGGCGATGAGCAGCGGAAACCAGCCGCCGTCGGCGATCTTGAAGAGATTTGCGCCGAGGAACGCCACGTCCGCGATCAGAAACGCGGCAGTGATCATGGCCGCGAACGGAACGCTCCATCCGAGGAGATCGCGCGCCACGACGTAGGCCAGGATCGTGGTGATGATCATCGTCGTGCTGACGGCAAGGCCGTACGCGCCCGCCAGATTCGTCGAGCTGCGGAAGCCGATCACCAGCGCAATCGTGCAGAACATCAGCGCCCAGTTCACCGAGGGGATGTAGACCTGTCCGATCTCGGCGCGCGAGGTGTGGACGATCTCCATGCGCGGCAGGTAGCCGAGCTGGATCGCTTGCCGCGTCAGCGAGAAGACGCCGGAGATGATCGCCTGCGACGCGATCACCGTCGCCATCGTCGCCAGGATCACCAGCGGATAGAGCGCCCATTTCGGCGCGAGTAGGTAGAACGGATTGTGCGCCGCGCCAGGATTGCGAATCAGCAGCGCGCCCTGCCCGAAGTAGTGAAGGACGAGCGACGGCCCGACGATGCTGAACCAATCGATCTGGATCGGTTTCTCGCCGAAGTGTCCGAGGTCCGCGTAGAGAGCTTCGCCGCCGGTGGTGACGAGGAAGACCGCCCCGAGGACGAGGAATCCTTGCATGCCGTTCGTGATGAAAAAGCGGATGGCGTGCATCGGATTCAGTGCGAAGAGTACCGATGGCTGCCACAGGATTCCGCGGATTCCCATCGCCGCGAGCGTGGAAAACCAGACCAGCATGATCGGTCCGAAGACCGCGCCCACTCCCGCCGTTCCGCGGCGTTGAAAAAAGAACAGCAGGATCAGGATGACGATCGTCAGCGGGATCACGTACGGTTTGAAAAAGGGAGTCGAGATCTCGAGCCCTTCGACAGCGCTGAGTACCGAGATCGCGGGCGTGATCATGCCGTCGCCGTACAGCAGCGCCGCACCGAAGACACCGAGGACGATGAGCGTCGAGCGGACGGCGGCGCGGCGCGATTTGTCCATCCCGACGAGCCCCATCAACGCGAGGATGCCGCCCTCTCCTCGGTTGTCGAAGCGCAGCACGTAGATGTGGTACTTGATCATCACCACGACCACGAGCGACCAGAAGATCAGCGAGAGAACGCCGAGGATGTTCGGCCGTGTGAGCGCGACGGGGTGCGCGCCGTAAAAGCATTCGCGCATGGCGTACAGCGGGCTGGTGCCGATGTCGCCGTAGACGATGCCGAGGGCGAGCAGCGAAAGTGAAAAAAGGCGGCGGCCGGTTGGTTCTTCGCGTGTGTGATGTTCCGGACCCAGACCGTTCCCCCCGCACCGATCAACGCAACGATCGGCGCAATTGCGGAGTGTACGGTGCGCTCAATTCGCAGGCGCATTAAGAATTGCTAAAGGCGGCAGGGCGGCGAGGAGAGCGCGGTCATCTGGTCGAATGGTATCTCGCCGATCGTGCCCTTCCACCGCCAACTCAGTCCGTCGTGCGATTCGAGCGCGACGTCGATCGGCGTTCCGGCATCGACAGGAATCGGCGACTGCAGCGGAAGAAAGACCTGTTCCCAGTGCGAGCCAGGCAATTCGTTCGACAGCTCGATTCCGTCCGCAAGCGTGGCGCGAAACCAACCGGCGAATCCGTGAATCAATCCGCGGCGCGCAGCGGCGTAGTGCGCGCTGCCGGAGACGTCGGCCGTTGCAATCGTGGCGAGATCGGCCACGATCACGCGTTCCGGTTTCGCGAGGAACGAGTCGCTCGCAACGCTTCCTACGAACACGATGTTGGATGCGAAAACGGCCAGCGGCGAGAAGTCGAATCCATACGGCTTCTCCTTCCACCAGCTCACACGCTGTTTGTAAATCGAAGCGTCGTCGACCGGCGCGAGATAAAGATCGATATGCCGCGGGATGATCACCGCATCCGCCGTCAACAGCCGCGCGCGAGCATCGATGACGCTGCTGAGGATCTGCTCATTGAATCCAAACGCGCCGAGCGTCTCGGTAACGAGCACGTTCGCCCGCTCCGGCAACTCGATGTTGGTCGAGCGATCGTGGATGATCTGAATCCGATCAGCGAAGCGGAGGTGCCGGCTCAAAAATGACGCGAGATCCGCGCTGTGCGTCCCATCGACCGCGAACACCCGCCGCGCCCCCGCTTCGCACGCGAAGAACGAGAGGATCCCCGAGCCGGTACCGAGATCGAGAACAACACTGTGCTGCGTGACGGATCGACGAATCGCCTCGCGAAACGCGTTGGTGCGGACGGTGTCCTGCAGCAATCCGCGATGGACTTCGAGCACTGCGCGAGATTAACAGGATGACGGTTCACGCGGAGCACACGGAGGGGCGGAGAGATTTTCTCCAGGTTTTCTCCGCCCCTCAGCGAACCCCGCGTGAACCCGTCCCCTTTAAGTCACCGCGCGTACCCCAACCCATCCGGCACGTTCCCAGTCTCGATCTCATGGACGACCGAGAACGTAGCCGTATCCACCACCGCCACCTTCTTCGCCCCAGCGCAAGCCACAAACGCGCGCTTCCCATCCGGTGCCATCAGAATCCCCGACGGTCCCTCGGACATCTCCACCGACTTGATGATCTCTTTCGTCGCCGCGTCGTAAACGAGCAGCACGTTCGCAACCGCATCGGAAACGAGCACGAACTTCCCATCGATCGTGAACTTCACACGATTGGCCACCTTCGTCGTCGTAGCCAGCGTCCGCGCAACCGTGCGTGACTTCGGATCGATGATCGAGATGCCACCATTCGCCGCACGCGACGCCACCCACAACTCCGAGCCGTCCGGCGCCAGATCGATCCCTTCCGGCCCCTGCACCACCGGAATCTGTTTCAGAAGGATATTGCGCGGGGAGTTGCTGAGATCGAACACGGTGACGCTGTTCGACCCGATGTTGGCGGTGTAGAGCGTCTTCTCCCCCGGCGCGACGACGATCATGTGCGTGACGTCCGCCCCACTTCCGCTGATGAAATCGATCGCATTGGTCGCCGCGTCATACCGCGCCACCACCCGACTCCCCTCGGCCGTAAACCAGAATCGCGTCCCCACCGCCGCGATCCCATGAGGCCGCAGCAATCCAGGCAAGGTGAACCGCCGCAACTGCTTCCGCGCGACAACATCGATGACCGACAACGTCGTCCCCGGATTCGGCCCCGCCCCGTAATTGGCAACGACCGCAATCTTCCCGTCATCCGACACCGCCACCTCATGCGGCCCCTCGCCGGTAGCAACGGTGCCGAGAGTCTCGAAGGAACTCGCGTCGACAAACTGCAGCGTAGCGTCCGATTTATTGAGGATGAGCAGCGTATCGGCGCGGGCGGTCAGGGCGGTGAAGACGAGGGCGATGGCGATGCGTTTCATGAAATTAGTATGCCATCAAGCGATACGCAGAAGCGCCAGGCGTGCTAGGTACCGACTTTCCAACCTTTAGGACGGATCGCCGACGCGATCGACGAGTTAGAGCGCGCGGATGGTTCCCTCAGGATGCACAAGGATCACTGCAATTGTCGTGGAACCGATAAAAACTACGAAACAGTGACTGTTGATTCAACTTAGGGAGGCGTTGCGCAAAGCATTAGCCACAAGGCCCAAATGATTCCCGCTGATGCCGCGCCGAACAGCCGACTTCTCCCGCTACCGAAACAGCAGAACACCAAACCTGCTAAACCTGTCCAAAAGCCACCGCGCAAGCACAAAAAATAATGTTCGTGAGTAGGCGATTCGAGCGTAAATGCCACGAAAAACATCACCGACGCCGTAGTTGCGATTAGGCCCCCCAGGAAAAGGTTTTGCCTTCTTTCGCTCACAAGTCGCCTATCATGCTCTCTCCATGCTTTCAGGGCCACAAGCAAAAGCACCAGCGTAGGCGATACCGCCGACAGCAGAAACAAGAAAACCGCCAGTCCCATCTGACACTTCGTCCTTGCGCAAACCACATCTCAAAAACGACAACCTTCTTATACGGCCCGCCACCTTGCGATGCGCGATAAATCCATGATCGATGTTACTAGGGGGGGGACCACGAAAATATCAGCCAAACCGCCCATATAAACGATGCGGATATGATACCGAGCGCACGACTCTTACCCTTGCCAAAAAAGCACAACACGACTCCTACTAGACCCATCCAAAAACCACTACCCGACCAAAAAAGTTGCTCAGGCGCGAAAATTGCGAAGAAGACAAAGATCACTAGGGAAAGAACCGTCGCGGCGGCGCCAGCGCCGAAAAGGATTTGACGGTACCCGTGCACCGTAACGTTGTCTTGTCTGCTCCAGGCTCGCCACGCAAACAGCAGAAGCAACAGCGGAGGTACGACTGTTGCCGTCGCCGGCAGTGCATTTCTCAATTGCATCCGATCCCTAACCTCACGCAAGCCAGGTGCTTGAACCCCGGAGCATCTCTGTCGACGTGGAATCCGCCGCGAGTCGGAACGGCATTTCTAGGGTCGTCGCCGACTGAAAAATGCGGCGAAGGCCCTGTTCCAAAACGATGCTGAGTGGAATGATGATGCTCGGAAAACTCATCAAACGATGTTCCAAGTATGCCGCGAAAATCCGCTATGGATTGAAACGCTCCACGGTGATCCAGAATACTTCGTGTCTGATCGCGATTCGCGTTGAAGGTAAACTCGCCTGCCGAAAGCACGCCGTGCTTTTCATCGCTACTGCCGATGTGAAAGCTGAAGCCTCGCAGGCTTCCGCCTCCGCTTAGATCCGCGGCCTGCGTGTTGTTTATGAAGATGCCCTGATATGTGTGCCCACCGGTCGTTATCTGCACACCGTGTTCATTGACGATTCCGCTGTTGCCGCTCTTCGCGTTTTGAAGTGAAGCGCTTGTGACAACGGTGGCCGTGAAGGTGACGTTGCCGTTCGCGTCTGTAGCGCTGGTACCGACGTGCCCGTCGTGGCAAGTACCGCTATTTCCTGTGCACTGAAGGTAAAAATCCAGGCCGGTGGGATCAGTCAGCGTGATCGGATTGTTCCCGGCGTACGCATACCTGTTCAGCGTCTGTGGCTCCTCCATGTGCCCTCCCAGAGGATCCGGAGACAGAAAGCGTCCAACGACCGGCGAGTAATAACGCGCGTGCATGTAATCCAAGGAATGGCCATCGCCCGCAACGAGATCCCGCTCGTGCCCCGTGAATTTCATTGCCTCCTCGGGATTCTCATGCGACGCGAGATTGATCTCGGCGCCGAAGGGGTAATACGCATGCTCGGCCACCTTCACGCCGTTCGCATCCGTCACCAGGCGCGGCGTGCCGAGGTGATCGAGATGGTAGTGAAGGGTGCCACTCGGAGAGACAGTGGCTAGCAGGAAGCCGTCGCGCCAGACGTAGTCTTTCGCCCATTGCCAGCTCGTCATCGCCAAGGTCGGCCCGCTCTCACTCTCGAGGCTCGTGAATTCGCGCAGCACCTTGCCGCTCTGGTCGCGGATCGTCCAGGTCCACGATGCTCCCTGCTTTACGGCGATCCGTTCGTCGTCCGCGGTGTAAAGAAACTGCCGGTCGTCAGTGCCAACGGTGGCCCTAGTCATCATTCCGGTGGCGTCGTATGAGTACACGGCGCCAGGCGTGGTAGAGGTGGCAGAGATTGTGTTGATGTTCCCTGCGACGTCGTAGGTAACGGCAGCACCGTTGATCGTGGCGAGGTGGTTCGTGTTTGAGTCCACGGTCACAGTCTGGGCGCAATTCGTTTGCCCGAGACAATTGATTGCGCCTGTGGCACTCGTGCGGTTTCCGTAGGCATCGTAGGTGTAGTCTTCCTGGACTCCTCGGATCACGCTGCTTACGAGACGCTGCGAGCTGTCATACACGAACGTATCCGCGCCGATGGCCGTGATGTTGCCGGCTCCATCGTAGGTGTACGTGCCGCTCTGACCGTTATCGCCATAGCCATTCGATCGTGGGTTGAAGTGCGCTGATGACGTGGGCGTCTGAGACGGTGGAGGAGTCGTGGATGGAACCTCAACGACCTCCATTATCCGAGGATCGGTGCTGAGGAGCCGCGCACGCGCAGAGGTCATGGTGGCTGCGAATCGGCGTCGATCCGGCGAAGCGTTGGCTTCGAGTTTGGCGCCGTAAATCAGAACCAGTTCCTGCCTGAGCGCCGTGGGATCGTCCACTGCCGCATCTTCGACAAGCGAGACGACATACCGGCTATCGCCGGAACCACTGGGAGTTGCAGGTCTGAACTTCGGACGATTCGCGCCACCCACGCTGACAGAACTGAACAGAGCGACATGGACGAGCAAGGCCACGGCGATTCTCTTCATCTTTGGGTCCCTCAGAATCTGATTGATATCTCGGATATAGAGAGACGCCACACGAAAATTCTAACCGGCGGGAACTATGGATCGTTGAAGAAGCGATGTGGCGAGTAGGCCAAGACTCGATGCGCTCAAGGCCCGAGTGCTAGAACCCAACTAGATTCGGCTCGGGGTGAATTTCAACCCCAAACATTTCCTGCACTCCGTCCTGAATCATCCTCACCAGTTCAAGCACCTCCGCCGCAGTCCCCCCACCCCGGTTGATCACGGCCAGCGTGTGTTTGGACGACAGGCCGACGTTGCCGTGCACAAAGCCTTTGTGGAATCCGGAGTGTTCGATCAGCCAGGCGGCGGAGAGTTTGATCTGGTCGCCCGAGGGGAAGTGGGGGACGTTTTTTGTGCCGGCGCGGATGAGGAGATCGTCGAACTGCGCGGGCGTTACGACGGGGTTCATGAAAAAGGAGCCGTCGCTGCGGGTGTCGGGGTCGGTGGGGTCGAGGACCATTCCTTTTCGTTTGCGGATGGCGATGACGGCTTCGCGTACGGCGCGCAGGTCGTGGAGATCGATGGCGTGTTCGTCGAGGTAGGTTTGTAGTTCGGGATATCGGATCGTTGCCGCGCCGCCGGGGCGAAGGCGGAAGGTCACGCCGGCGACGATGTAGCGATCCCTCGCGGCGGCTTTGAAAACGCTTTGGCGATATCCGAAGCCGCACTCCCAGTTCGTCAGCGTCACCACGCGGCCGGTGTCGCGTTCGATCACTTCGACGCGGATGATCGTTTCGCTCACATCTTGTCCGTATGCTCCGACGTTCTGGATCGGCGTGGCGCCGGTGAGTCCGGGGATTCCGGAGAGGCATTCGATGCCGGCCCAGCCGCGGTCCACGGCGAACGAAACGAAGTCGTCCCACTTCTCTCCGGCCGCTACGTAAATGTTCACGGCCTCGGCATCCTCCTCGCGGACGGTGATGCCGCGGAGGTCGATCTGGAGGACGACGCCGTCGAAGCCTTCGTCGGCGATCAGCACGTTGCTGCCGCCGCCGAGGATGAAGAGCGGCTCGTTCTGCGCGGCGGTCCAGCTGAGGGCTTCGCGGATCTCGTCGACGGTTTCGGCGCGGATGAAAAGCTTCGCCGGACCGCCGATGCCGAGGGTGGTGAAGGGGGCGAGCGGGACATTCCGTTGCAGCCGGCGCGGCGCAACACTCTGCAACGACTCCGTCATCGCCGTTGCATTGTGCATCATCGCTGCCTGAGAATGCGTCGCATGTCAAACATCGCCGTCGCGGAAAAGCAGTGGTTCGGCCATCCTCGGGGACTGGCAACGTGCTTCTTCACCGAGATGTGGGAGCGCTTCAGCTACTACGGTATGCGCGCGCTGCTGATCCTCTACATGGTGGCGCCCGTCGACAAAGGCGGCCTGGCCTTCTCGACGGAAAAAGGCGCGTCGATCTACGGCTGGTACACGATGGGCGTGTACGCGATGTCGGTGCCGGGCGGATGGGTGGCCGACAAGTTACTAGGCCTCTATCGATCGGTCTTGCTCGGCGGAATCATCATCGCCGCCGGCCATTTCATGATGGCGTATCCGTCGCTGCCGACGTTTTACGCGGGTCTGATCTCGATCGTGATCGGGACCGGATTGTTGAAACCGAACGTCAGCGGCATCGTCGGAACGCTTTACAGCAAAGAAGACGTCCGCCGCGACGCGGGCTTCTCCATCTTCTACATGGGCATTAACCTCGGCGCGTTCATCGCGCCGCTGATCTGCGGGCCGCTCGGCCAGCGCATCAACTGGCACTACGGCTTCGGCGCGGCGGGCGTCGGCATGACGCTCGGCGTCATCCAGTACGTGCTCGGGAAGAAGCACATCGCGCCCGGGCTGGCGCGTCACGAAAAGGACGAAGTGGACGAACGCGCCGCCGAGCGCGCCGAGGGACGATCGAGCTCGTTCACGCGCGAGGAGTGGAGGCGGATCAGCGTGATCGCGATCCTCTTCTTCTTCTCGATGCTTTTCTGGGGCGCGTTCGAACAGGCGGGATCGAGCCTGAATCTGTTCGCCGACCGCCTGACGCGGCTGAGCTTTCTTCAGTGGAACTTTCCGTCGACACTCTTTCAATCGGTGCAGCCGGCGTTCGTGATCATCTTTTCTCCGATCTTCGCGTGGCTCTGGCTGCGGATGGGGAGGCACGAACCTTCCAGCCCGACCAAGTTCGGGTTCGGACTGTTCTTCGTCGGCTTGAGTTTTCTGCTGCTCGTTCCCGGCGCCGCGCTCGCGCAATCGCAGGGCATCAAGGTCAGTCCGATGTGGCTGATCGGCGTTTACCTCCTGCAGACGTTCGGAGAGCTCTGTTTGAGTCCGGTCGGTCTGTCGATGGTGACGAAGCTCGCACCGCCGAGGATCGTGGGATTGATGCTGGGCGTGTTCTTCCTGTCGATCTCGTTCGGGAACAAGCTCGGCGGCTATTGCGCCGGCTTCTTCGATCGTCTGCCGCTACCGAAACTCTTCGGCGCCGTTGCGGGAACGACGCTGACCGCGGCGTTCATCCTGTTCCTGCTGGTGAAGCCGATCCGCAAATTGATGGGCGGCGTGCACTGACTGCGACTCCGGAAACGCAGTGGTTCGGCCATCCGCGCGGACTGGCCACGCTCTTCTTCGTCGAGATGTGGGAGCGCTTCAGCTTTTACGGGATGCGCGCGCTTCTGATTCTCTACATGACCAGGCCGGGGGCGCTCGGCGGCCTCGGTTACTCGATGGAGAGGAGCGGCTCGATCTACGGCTGGTACGGGTCGAGTGTTTATGGGCTGGCGATCGTGGGCGGCTTCGTCGCCGACCGGCTCCTCGGCTTGTATCGGTCGGTGCTGCTCGGCGGCATCATCATCGCGTGCGGCCATTTCTGCATGGCCTATCCATCCGAGCAGACGTTTTTCCTCGGGTTGATCCTGATCGCATGCGGCACCGCGTTACTCAAGCCGAATGTCTCCTCCATGGTCGGCACGCTCTACAACAAGGACGACGTGCGCCGCGACGCCGGCTTTTCACTCTTTTACATGGGCATCAACGTCGGCGCGATGACGGCACCCCTGATCTGCGGCCCGCTCGGCGAGCGCGTGAACTGGCACCTCGGCTTCGGAGCCGCAGGCGTCGGCATGACGGTGGGCGTGATCCAGTACGCGTTCGGCAAGCGCTACCTCATCGGCGCGAGTGCTCCGAAGACGGATGCATCGGCGGCGCGCGAAGAACACAGAACGTCCGCCGCGCCAAAGGTGCCATTCACTGCCGCTGAGTGGAAGCGCATCGCCGTGATCGGCATCCTCTTCGTCTTCTCGGCCCTGTTCTGGATGGCGTTCGAGCAGACCGGATCGAGCCTCAATCTTTTCGCCGATCGCTATACCGACCGCAGTCTCCTCGGCCAGACCGTCCCTGCCAGTGTGCTGCAAGGGCTGCAGCCGTTCTTCACGATCGTGCTCGCTCCGATGTTCGCATTGCTGTGGCTGCGTCTCGGCAAGTTGCAGCCGTCCAGCCCCGCCAAGTTCTCCCTCGGCTTGCTCTTCGTCGGCCTCGGCATGTTGCTGCTCGTCCCGGCCGCGAAGATGGCGCAGCAGCAATCCATCAAAGTGAGCATGCTCTGGCTGGCCGGCGTCTATTTTCTTCACACGATCGGTGAGATGTGTCTCAGCCCCGGCGGCTTGTCGGTGGTGACGAAGCTCGCGCCACCGCGCATCGTGGGGACGATGATGGGCGTCTGGTTCCTGTCGCTTGCGGTCGGCAACAAGGCCGCGGGTTATGCAGCTGGTCTCTTCGAGAGGATGCCGCTACCGCGATTGTTCGGAAGCATCGCCGCGATGACGATCGGCGCCGGATTTGTTCTCCTGATCCTGACCAGGCCGATCCGAAAAATGATGGGCGACGTGAACTGATTCTTAGCTTCCGATCCAGACCGGCTTGCGTTTTTCGGTGAAGGCGATCAGACCTTCGTTCGCGTCACTGGTGGACATCAGTTCATCGAGGTAGAGGCGTTCGACGGCGGCGAGGCGTTCGTTGAAGCCGGCGCTTTGCGCGAGGCGGAAGGCGCGTTTGGCGAAGCGGAGTGAGGACGCGCTCTGTTTGTACAGCCGCTGCAGCCATTCGTCCGCGCGGGTGTCGAAGTCGGCGATGGGAAAGATGGCGTTGATGAGGCCGAGGCCTTCGGCGGTAGCGGCGTCGACGGAGTCGCCGGTCAGGAGCAGTTCAAGGCCTTTGCGCGGCGCGAGTTGACGCGAGAGTTGATAGGCGGCGACCGGAGGGAAGACGCCGAGGTTGATTTCGGGCTGGCCGAATCTGGCGCGGTCGGAGGCGAGGACGAAGTCGCATGCGAGAGCGAGCTCGCATCCGCCGCCGAGTGCGGCGCCGCGCACGAGGGCGACGGTGACGACGTCGAGCTTGGCGAGCATGCGGAAGCAGTCGTGGAAGTTCTCCAGCATCGTGGCCACGCGGTCGCCGAGGTGATCCTGGACGCTGGCGCCGGCGGAGAAGGCTTTGTCGCCCTGGGCGTCGATGATCAGCACATGGCGGTCGGGCGCGACGCGGGCGATGGCGTCGCGAAGCTCTTCAAGCATGGCGATGTCGAGGATGTTCAGCGGCGGATCGGAGAGCGTGATGCGGTAGGCGTTCGCGTCGGAGGTGAATGTGATCTTGGGCATGGCGGGAGGATGATAGTTCTCCGCGTGCGATTAAATGTCTGAGGCCAGATTTCCTCACAAGCTCTGAGCCGCCGCAGGCGTTGGAGCGCGAAGCGCGGAACGCCGTAGGACGGTCGAAGGACCTCCTCCCTGCCAACCCGGAACGGGTGGCGGCGTGCGGGCGATGCAAGCGGTTCAGGATGACAGTCGCTTCGCGATGAGCACTGCGTTCGTGCCGCCGAAGGCGAATGAATTCGACATCACGCAGCGGAGGTCCTGGTCCGTTCGGCCGCGGCCGGGAACGTAATCGAGATCGCAGTCGGGGTCGGGCGCGTCGAGGTTCGCTGTTGGGGGCACGGCGTTGCGGTCCAGCGCGAGCAGCGCGATGACGAACTCCAGCGCGCCGGCCCCGCCGAGGAGGTGGCCGTGCATCGACTTCGTCGAGCTGACGGGGAGTTTGTACGCGCGCTCGCCGAAGACCTTCTTGATCGCGCGCGTTTCGGTGACGTCGTTCAGCATCGTCGCGGTGCCGTGCGCGTTGATGTAGCCGATCTCGTCCGCGCCGATCTTCGCGTCGTCGAGAGCAAGCGTCATCGCTGCCGCCTGGCCGTCCACGGACGGCTTGGTGATGTGCTGGTAATCGTTGCTGGAGCCGTAGCCGATCAATTCGCCGTAGATGCGAGCGCCCCGGCGCATCGCGGAGTCGCGCTCCTCGAGAACGACCATGCCGGCACCTTCGCCGAGAACGAGTCCGGTGCGATCCTTCGAGAACGGCCGGCAGGTGGCGGAGAAGTTCGCGCGATCGGCGATCGCCAGCACGTGCATCGCTTCCCACGATTTGTAGAACCCGAACGTCAACGGCGCCTCGGCGCCGCCAGCGATCATCACGTCCGCGTAGCCATGCCGAATCTGGCGGAACGCCTCGCCGATCGACACCGACGACGACGAGCACGCGCAGGAGTACGTGAGATCAGGTCCGCCCAGCCCGTGTTGAATGGCGATGTGGCCGGCGGGTGCGTTGTTCATCACCTTCAGCACCGTCAGCGGCTTGACGCGATCGGGATCGCGCAGCAGCAATTGCGCGAATGTCTCCTCGAGCGCGTTCGCGGTTCCCATGCCGGTGCCGAACGACACGCCGGCGCGGCTGCGGTTCGCGTCAGTGAATTCGATGCCGGCGTCCTTCACCGCCATCGATGCCGCGGCGATCGAAAACTGCGTGACGCGGTCGTATTGGTCGGGGCGCTGAACGTACGGCGACGGATCAAAGTCCGCGGCTCCGCCCGCGTTCGAGTTCGTCCCTTTCGGTCCCTCGGTGATGACCTCGCGAACGCCCGAACGCCCTTCCATCAACGCGGAGAACAGCGCATCGGGATCGTTGCCGAGCGGCGAGATCACGCCGATTCCTGTGACGACGACGCGCCTCATGTCTGCTGAGCAACGCGAAGAAATCGATCAACTCTTCCAGCTGCCGCGCTCGCCGCCGCGTACAATCGCCCGCACATGATCACTCTCGAGCCGGAGCTCGCGCTGCTGCGCGACGGCGGCACACTCGACGCCGAAACCGCCGCGGTTCTCATTGCGCGAGAGCGCCGCGACGCCGTCAGCATCTATCCCGAGCTTCGCCTCCTGACGTGGGCCGGCGTCATGCTCATCACCACCGGCGTTGGCGTGTACGTCGCCAAACATCTCGACGATATCGGTCCGCTCGCAATCGCGGTGGGGATCGGACTCGCTGCAGCGGCGTGCTACGCCTGGGCGTACTGGAAGCGGAGCCGCACTGCGTCGCTCGTCGATGATTACGTCCTGTTGCTCGCCGCGCTCCTCGCCAGCGCCGACGTCGGCTACATCGAGCACCACTACCATCTCCTCGGCGACAGCTGGCCGCGCCACTTTCTGTTTCTGGCAATTCTCCACGCGGTTACCGCCTACTACTTCCAATCGCGTTTCGTACTTTCGCTGTCGGTGGCCTCGCTGGCCGCATGGCTCGGCATCGAACGGCGTAGCGTCGACGCCATCTTCGACGCACCCGAGGCCACCGCCGGGCGCGCGTTCGTTTGCGCTGCGATCGTCGTGGCCTGGCGCGTCATCGACCGGAAGCTGCGGCCGGCCACGACCTTCAGCTCCTTCTTCGATCACGCCGCCGCGAACTTCGCCTTCTGGGGCTCGTTAGCGCTGGCCGCGCATAAAGAGACGCGCCTGGCCGGCTGCCTCCTCACGGTCATTCTCGCCGCGGCATCAATGCTCTATGCCCGCCGCACGCGGAACGGCACCTTCGTCATCTACGCGTGGGTGTACGGGACGATCGCCATCGACATTGCCGTCCTCGACGTGATCCACGACCCGATCTTCAACACCTTCTACATGCTCATCTCGACGATTGCCGCGATCGTGGGACTGTTCCTTTCGCACGCGCGGCTGCGGAGGGCAGCATGAATTGGCCGGTCGGACCGTCAATCGCCGAGGAGCGCGCGGACGCGGTAAGGAAGCTGGTGCCGTCGCAGCCGGAGACAGGGTGGAGACACAACGGCCTCCTGCTGCGGATCGTCTTCACCGTCCTGGCCGCGATCGCGGTTTCTGCGGCGTTCGGCTTCTTCGCGCTGCTCCTGCTGCCGAAAGGAATCCTGACCGCCGTTCTCGCCATCGGCGCCGCGGAGTGGCTGATCGTCAAGCACCGCTTCTTCCGAACCGGCGTCGAGTCAGCGCTCTGGCTCTTCGGAACCTTCGCCTTCATCTTCGGCCTGCCGAGCCAGGGAAAAGTCGAAGCCCTTCTCGTCTTCGCCGCGGCGGCCGCGCTCTCCGGCTGGCGGATGCGCAACGAGTTCTTCGGCGCGCTCGCCGCCATCCTGGTGGTCGTCTACGTCGCTGCGAAATGGGATCACACGCCGATTCTCGCGATGTCTGTCGCCGCACTGATCGCCATCGCCGCGGCATTCGCACTCCGCCGCGTGTGGCAGCGCCCATCGAATGAGCGGCTCTTCGCCGGCCTGGCCCTCGTGATGCCTGTGACCGGATACCTGTCGACGATCGCGCTCCGCATGTTTCAGACGACGTTCGTCATGAATCTCGAGGTCGCCGCCATCCTCGGCATCACCGCGGCCATCCTGCTCGCCACCGGCATCATCTGGCGCGATCGCGTGCTGCTTATCTCCGCGACGCTGTCGATCGCCTGCGCCGCCATCGAGCTGCGTCAGCTCTTCGACTATCCGGCCGAGGCGAAACTGATCGGCGCGGGGATCGCGGTGTTCGCGATTGCCGTCACGCTCGAACGCGCGCTCCGCCGCAAAACGCGCGGACTCGTCGTCACCACCGTCGCAACGAATCCCTACGATGAGGCGATGCAGATTGGCGGCATCCTCACCGTCGCCCCGCACGGATCGGCGCCACCGGCTCACGCCCACACCGGCCCGGTGCTCGAAGACTCCACATCGGCAACCGACAAATCATTCGGCGGCGCCGGCGCCGGCGGCGGCTACTGATTTCATCTGCTGCATCTGCGTAATCTGCGGATAGCACGACTGTTCCACGTGTCACACTCATTTTCCGCAGCCCTCCCACCCTCCCAGCCCACACGCCAGAATTTTCTTCGGCCGAGTCTGCTATTTCCTTCGGAAACGCACCTTAAAACCTGCGGAAAAAGGGATGTGTAATTGCACATGGAAAAGATGTGCAAAACGTGTGGAAAATGCGCTGATTTTCTGTGGATTACCGCTCGAAAGACTGTGCAAAAGGCTGTGGATAACCTGCGGGGAAGCCGAGGAAAGACGGCGGAGAACCTCACAAGATCCAGTCTACTTCCTGTGGACTAACCCATTGATTTAGCGAATACTTACGCTTCAGGTTGTGTTCTGACCGCACACGACCACAACATCTTGTGGTCATTCACTTGACATCCGTTTCCACCGGGCGTAGCTTGTCTCGCACAACAACGACAGCGATGCGCGTGGGAGGATTGATGAAGGATTTGAAGCACGTTTCCCGTCTCGCCACCCGGAATCCCTTGCGGTCGGTTTCACTGCAGATTCGCGAGTACCAAGTCACTGTCAAAGTCAAAACGCCGGTTCCGCAGGCGCGTCCCACCAGCGCACGCTGGCTCGCTCGTTAACGAACACGCATCCAAATCACCCGAAGCGCCCCGCGTAGGGGCGCTTTTGCTTCGAAGAAGGAGAACAGGTCATGACGTCCATCGAGATCCCATCCAGCAGCATCCGCCCCCGCTCGAACAGCAAACCGGTCAAGAAGAAGGAGACGAAGCCCGGCGGCATCGCCATCGACCGCTTCTTCACCAAAGCGGGAGTGGACGTTTACGACACCTGTGAATGGGAGATGCGCGCGGCAGCCATCACCAGCGAGAGCGGCGGGATCGTCTTCGAGCAGAAAGACGTCGAGATGCCGAAGTTCTGGTCGCAGATGGCCACCAACGTCGTCGTGTCGAAGTACTTCCGCGGACACCTCGACTCACCCGACCGCGAGACCTCCGTGCGCCAGCTCATCGGCCGCGTGGTCCGCACCATCACCGGCTGGGGACGCGAGGGCGGCTACTTCGCCTCCGAGGCCGACGGCGACACCTTCCGCGACGAGCTTACGCACATCCTTCTCTACCAGATGGCCGCCTTCAACTCGCCGGTCTGGTTCAACGTCGGCATCGAGCCGCATCCGCAGTGCTCGGCGTGCTTCATCAACTCCGTCAACGACACCATGGACTCCATCCTCGGGCTGGCCAAGACCGAAGGGATGCTCTTCAAGTACGGCTCCGGCACGGGATCGAATCTCTCCAGCATCCGTTCGTCGAAAGAGCTCCTGGCCGGCGGCGGCACCGCGTCGGGCCCTGTCTCCTTCATGAAGGGCTACGACAGCTTCGCCGGCGTCATCAAGAGCGGCGGCAAGACCCGCCGCGCCGCCAAGATGGTCATCCTCAACGCCGACCATCCCGACATCGTCGACTTCATCGAGTCGAAGGAGAAGGAAGAGAAGAAGGCCTGGGCACTGATCGATGCCGGCTACGACGGCGCCTTCAACGCCCCCGGCGGCGCCTACGACTCCGTGCAGTTCCAGAACGCCAACCACTCCGTGCGCGTCACCGACGACTTCATGCACGCGTACGAGAAGGACCTCGACTGGCAGACCTGGTCGGTGACCGAGCCGAAAGAGGTCATGGGCACGTATAAAGCCCGCGAGCTGATGCGCAAGATGGCCGAGTCGGCCCACCTCTGCGGCGATCCCGGCATGCAGTTCGACACCACCGTCAACGACTGGCACCCCTGCCCGAACACGGCCCGCATCAACGCCTCGAACCCCTGCTCGGAGTACATGTTCCTCGACGACTCCGCCTGCAACCTGGCGTCGCTGAACCTGATGCGCTTCTACAACGAGAACACCGGCTTCGACGTCGAGGCCTACCGCGCCGCGCTGCGCATCATCATCACCGCGCAGGAGATCACCGTCGATTACGCCTCCTATCCGACGAAGGCCATCGAGAAGAATTCGCACGCCTTCCGCCCGCTCGGCATCGGCTACGCCAACCTCGGCGCGCTGCTCATGGCCCGCGGCATCGCGTATGACTCCGAGGATGGACGCGACTACGCAGCGGCCATCACGTCGATTCTCTCCGGCGAGTCGTATGCGCAGTCAGCGCGCATCGCCTCGAAGGTCGGGGCGTTTGATGGATACAGCATCAACCGCGAGCCGTTCCTGCGCGTGATCGACAAGCACCGCCGCGCCGCCTACCGCATCAACACCCGTCCGCTGCCGGCCGATCTGGCCGACGCCGCCGCCAAGGTTTGGGACGAGGCATACGCCCTCGGCCAGGAGCACGGCTACCGCAACGCCCAGATCTCCGTCCTCGCGCCCACCGGCACCATCGCCTTCATGATGGATTGCGACACCACCGGCATCGAGCCCGACATCGCGCTGGTCAAGTACAAGAAGCTGGTCGGCGGCGGCATGCTGAAGATCGTCAACCAGACCGTCCCCACGGCCCTCAAACGCCTCGGCTACGACGCCAAGCAGATCAACGAGATCATCCAGTACATCGACGAGAACGACACCATCGAAGGCGCCCCGCACATCGTCGACTCGCACCTCACCGTCTTCGACTGCGCCTTCAAAGCGCAGAACGGCACGCGCTCCATCCACTACATGGGCCACCTCAAGATGATGGGCGCCGTCCAGCCCTTCATCAGCGGCGCCATCTCCAAGACCATCAACATGCCCTCGGCCGCAACGATCGAAGAGATCGAGCTGGCGTACCACGAAGCGTGGAAGCTCGGCCTGAAAGCGGTCGCCGTCTACCGCGACGGCTGCAAACGCTCCCAGCCCCTTTCCACCGGCAAGGACAAAGAGAAGCTCACCGACCTCGGCGTGACCCCCACCGCCGTCCGGAGAAAGCTGCCCGACGAGCGCGAGTCGATCACCCACAAGTTCTCCATCAGCGGCCACGAGGGCTACATCACCGTCGGCAAGTACGAAGACGGCACGCCGGGCGAGATCTTCATAACCATGGCCAAGGAAGGCAGCACCATCTCCGGCCTCATGGACAGCTTCGCCACCATGACCAGCCTCGCCCTCCAGCACGGCGTCCCGCTGAATTTCCTGGTCGACAAATTCACCCACACGCGCTTCGAGCCGAGCGGCTTCACCAAGAACCCCGAAATCCCCATGACCAAATCGATCATGGACTACATTTTCAAGTGGCTGGCCACCAAGTTCCTCGACCGCGAAAGCCAGTCACAAGCCGGCGTCATCCTCCGCGAAGACGCCGCCCCCGCCGTCTCCAAACCCGTCCCCAACGTAGCCCCGCTGACGAAAGAGGACGCCTCATTCGTCACCTCCCTCGCCACCTCGCCCATCATCGCCGCCCCCAAAGACGCCGATGGCCCCAACACCCGCAACACGGCAACGTTCCGCTACCAGCAGGACGCACCATCATGCTCCGACTGTGGCTCGATCATGGTGCGCAACGGCGCTTGCTACAAGTGCTTGAATTGCGGGAGCACTAGTGGATGCTCGTAACGACATTCTAAGAGTGGATGTAGGGGCGGCCGTTGGCCGCCCTTCTTCTTGATGAATTCACCAATAATCGTGACGAGTATTGCGAATATGTTTAACAGAAGTACAAGATGGTCTTGCTCGATACTTGACCTATGCCAGAGGCTGTCGAAGTAATACATATTTTTTTGGCCTCGCCGGGCGATCTTCTCGACGAGCGTCAGATCGCGCGTGATGTCGTCGACGAAGTAAACGAGTGTATAAGGTCCCTGAGTACCCAGATTGTGCTGCTTGGGTGGGAAGATACGCGTCCAGGCGTCGGTCGTCCGCAACAGATCATTAACAAAGATGTGGATCGCTGTGATCTTTTTGTGGGCTTGATGTGGCGTCATTGGGGAACTGCTACAGGTACTCACTCCTCGGGATTTGAAGAAGAGTTTGAGCGCGCACGCGAGCGACACGCGATTACCGGTTCGCCAGAGATGTGGCTATCCTTCAAGTCCATTGGTGACGACCATCTTAAAGACCCCGGTGCTCAACTTCGCCGTGTGATCGATTTCCGTCAGCAGCAGATTGATAGGCGCGACTTTCTCTTTAGCGATTTCGACGATTCAGAGGAATGGAAAGGGCTCTTTCGCCGATGGCTGCTTACATTCGTTCTCGAACGAACGCGGAGCGACGCTGGCGACTCAGGTGCGATCGCATCCCCAGTTAGGGCGAGTACAGCCGTAATCTCGGCGGAGCCCGCATCCATCATTCCTGTTTCGCCCGTGCCGTCGGCGCAGTTTCGCCAAGTGGCCAAGTTCATCAACTCGCTAAGCCTGGATGCGCTTCGGATTCAATGGCCAGATAAAGAGGGGCCACTTGTAGTCGCGCATCTTCAGGTGACCGCGTCGGCTGCGATGTCAATTACCTATCCTGACACCCACCTCGGAGTTCACGAGGCAAATCTACTCTATTCATCGCGAAAGGACGTGATTTTGGCTGCCTTCGAGCGAGTGCACATCATTCGTTCCGTCGTGGCTGACGACTTTCGGCGAGTGCCCGGCTGGTACTGGTTCAGCGGAGATATCGGAGCAGCATTGTTTGCATTCGCGGCGGATCACGAAAGCGTAGCGAAGAACGCCTTAGACATCTTACGGATGGCTAAGATTCTGCCCGCCGAGCCTTACGTCGCACCCATTATTTCGCAATGTCTGCGGAACGCAAGCCTCAGAGAAGCGGCTCTCGATTACCTGGCGGCCGTTGCTGATCCAGCTTCTATTGAAGGCTTGGCGGCGCAAAATGATGATGATGCAGCGGCCGGCGGTCTTCTCGAAGCGGCGGTAGCGGCGAGGCTTCGCCGCGGAGACGAGTCGGTAACCGAAGCATTAGAAGAGATGCGGGTTCTTTCTGACCGGGTTAAATCGGCACTAACCGAGTTCGTCGCTACCGCGAGTGCTGCGGGGCTTTTGGGAGCCGTCGTAAGTCGTCATGAAGTACTTCGTAAGTCTGCAATAAAGGCCTTGGCGCTCGGTGGCAACCTCGTGGATACGCTTTCTTTTTCCCTTTTGAGAGATCCGTCGACCGAGGTTCGATCGATTGTGTACGAATCCTTGTTAGCCGCCGGTGCCGAGATTGATCTAGTCGCAATGAAGAAGGCTCTAGAAGGACTCGGTGCTGACGAAATGCGATCGCTGGTGGTGTCGTATTACCGTCGGCTGCCTTTGGAAACTCTTCTTGTTAAGCTGGAATACTATGGAGAAGACAGCACTGAAATCTATGAGGCGGCGGCTCTGCAATATCCAAAAGACTTTCTTGGTCGCGTCAGGCGCGATCTCCGCGATCAAATGGTGACGTTTCAAGAGCAGTGGTCCTTGGGATTAAGACGGATGTTTTCGGACGAAATCGCGCAGTCAATCGAGAAGGCTTGGGCGGACAATATTAATGTAGTAACCTTTGTTCGGAATCGGTATACCGCCGCTGCCCTTCGAGCGCTTGGCGTCGGCGGCGAAAAGGGAGACCTATATTTCGGCCAAGAATACATTACTCACGGCGATGCATTAGTTAGGGACGCCGCCGCGAGAGTGGTAGGGCGCTTTGGAACTGCTGCAGATGCCGGCTCGCTCGTGGAGGTTGCGCTTAAGTCGTATGGCGGTGTCGCTGAAGAAACGGCCGTAGCCGCTACGAATTTGTCTGGGCATATCGAGAAAGTGATATTGCCCTTGCTGAAATCCGGAAACCCGACAGCCATCCGACCCGCTCTCGCCCGATTGCGTAAAACTAGGTCGAGCCATGCAATAAAAGTTCTCTCCAGCCTGCTGCGCGACGAAAAGGCGTCGACCCGAGTTCTGGCCGCTGCCGAAATCGTTAAGATCGATCCAAGTCGTGCGGAAGAAATCTTAGAGAAATACCAGCAAGAGTACCGTTACTATGATGTGGTTTGCTGGCTTGACCGACTCCTATTCGCGCCGGTGCCGCTTCTCGGTGCTTTCTACCAAGAATTGTCCGATACTGAGCGTGGATGGTAGTCGTAGGCGCTTGCGCGGGACATTCGGTACAACATGTTCCGCGAGCGCTGGGACGTCGTGCAGCAGGCGTTGCAGGTGTACAACCTCGCCAAAGGTTTCACCCGTAACGAACGTGCCGGCGCGCTCGTCGCGCACGTCCGCACGATGCAGTCCGCCCTCGGGCGTTCCGGCATCCGGCGCAAGGCAAAGACTCCGCAGTCGCCCGGTCCCATTCCGCAATAGCATCGAGGTAGTCGATGAACGGCCTGCGCGAGACGTCGCGCAGGCCGTTTTTTCACGCGGAGTCGCGGGGGCGCGGAGAAAAGAGGCTCCGGATTGGTTTGCCGCAGACTTAAGACGGATGTGTTGGAAAATGAGCGCGGATGATTCGATTTGAGGGGACGCTCACACCCGCGATCTATCGTCGCGGGCTCGCGGTTAGCGGCGGGTCGATGCCGCTTGTTGGATTGGCCCTGACCGTTGCGGGGGTGATCAACCTTTGCTTCGCCGACCTTACGGCGCCGGTTTCCTGGGCCATGCCGTCGTTTCTCCTGATCTTTGGAGTGACGCTGTTGTTCATGCCGAGGATGACCGTGACACGGGCGTTCGCGACGGACAAGCTGCTGTCGGAACCGATCACCGGCGAGGCCGATGAGCAGGGAGTGCGGATGGAGATCGCGCACGGACGGAGCGATTTGCCGTGGGCGATGATGCATAAAGTCGTGGTCACCCCTACTCTGGTCATCATTTACCAGTCGGCGCAGCTTCTTCGAATCGTTCCGCGGGAGTTCTTCGCGGATGAGGAGTCGTGGGAAGCGTTCCGCCGGCTCGCCGCCGCGGCGCCATCCGTCGCCAAACCGCCCCGAGGTCCGATCCGTGTGGTCCTGCTGTGGATCGTCATCATCGTCGCGGTGTTCGTGGTGTGGACTCTCTTCAAAGGCTGATCACCACAGAGACACAGAGGGCACAAAGAAACCTCTGTGTTCTTTGTGTCTTTGTGGTTGAACGCTTTTAGACGTTGCGTTTGTACGCCGCTGCGTAGCGCTTCGACGCTTCCGGATCCGAACTGACCTGGCGGATGGCGCGTTCGAATTGTTCCTGCGTCAGGCCGCGGTCGGACAGGATCTTCGTTCCCTCGGTCGGATGCTTGTGGATCGAGGCGCCGAGCTCGCCGAGTTGTTCCGGCGTCAGTGATGGGGCGCTGGACGCGACGGCGGCGTTGCCCGAGGCAGGCGTCGATAACGTCGCGGGAGTGGTTGTGTTGTTCTTGCAGGCGGCGATCGCCACCAACATCGTCAGAGCGAGCAGTGTTTTTCTCATCGTCCTAATCCTTTCCGTGTCCCTTGCCGCCTTTTTCCTTCTGTTGTCCCGGCGGGCCTTCTCCTCCCGGACCGCGGCCGTGACCGTGGTCATTTTCCTGCGGCGGAGCAGCGGGAGCGGGAACAAAGACCGGCTGTGGCGGTGGAGCGGCGGACGCCATCGGCGGCGGTACGAAGACGACCGGCGCTCGATCGTGTCCGTGTCCTTTTCCGTGACCCTCTCCGTGACCCATTTCATGCGCCTCGGCGTGGTGCTCCGCTTTCTTTGCCTGTCGCGGCGGGATGTGCGCCTCCCGAGGAACGATGACGACCGGTGGCGGCTGGATGACGCGGACCGGTTCCTGGCGCATCGCTTCGACGCCTGTTTGAACGCCGTAGATCTTCTTCAACTGCCCAGGAGGTCCGCCGTGCGGATGGGCGTGCCATTCGGCGACGCGCATGCGAACGGGGCGCGGGATGTAGTCCTGCGTCACGACGATGTTCGCCGCGGCGGGAGCAGGCGTGTACTGCGGCAGGCGCTGATCGATCACCGTCACCAGCGCAGGGCCGGTCACGCCGTTCGAGACCTGCGACTGCACGTACGGGACGAAATCGGGCTGCTCGACAAGAGCGACCGGCACGTAGCGCAGCGTGTCGACGAATTGCGCCGGCGGGACGTTGGCTCCATTGAGCGTGCCGAGGAGTGACGCGAGTTGGTCCTGCGGGATGCCGGCGATGTCGGAGAGAGCGGCCACGGCCAGCGGCATCGCGATCAGCGACAGGAGATCGTTCGAGTTGCCGCTGCCGAGGGAGGTTGGCGAATAGATGTAGTTGTCGCTGAGGACGTAGGTGGGCGTTACGTCGACTACTTCCACCGGCGTCACTCCGTATTGCGGCAGGCGCTGGTCGATGACGTTGACGAGCTGGACTCCGTTGATTCCCTGCGATTGCTGCGTCTGAACGTACGGGACGAAGTCGGGCTGCTGCAAGGCCACCGGCGCGTAGCGAACGGTCTGGACGAACTGCTGCGGCGGGACATCCGCCTGGTTGAGCGTGGAGACGAGTTGCGCGAGCTGATCCTGCGGAACGCCGGTGACGCGCGAGACCGCATCGACGGCGAGCGGCATGGCTACGAGGGAGAGGAGATCCGTCGTGTTCAGTGCGCTGGCGTGGATGGGGACCAGCACGAGGATGAGCAGAAGAAGCACGGGCTTTCTCATGCGGTTCGCTGGTGCAAGTAGGGGACCGATATGCCTACAATACCCACCAAAATTCGCAACTAAGGGAGAGCTTCGTATGAATCGTCAGCTTCGTAGCTTTGCTGTGCTCGTCATCCTTGCCGCTCCGGCGGCGTTCGCGGCCGATGTGAAGGAAACCGTCCATGTCGTCATCACCGGCGGCAAACATGCGGGGACGTACGACGGCAGCACCGACCGCGGCGGCTGTTCGGCGGGGATGACCGGGAAGGGCTCGTTCGGCAATCAGTATTCGCTGCCGAAGGAGAACGACCCGAAGGTGCTGAACAGCGTGCAGATCATCGTGCCGGATGCGAAGGCGGCGGCGAACGGGACGCACAACTTCTTCCTCAACGTTGCATTTGGACGGATCTTCAAGCGCGACGCCGAGTACAAGGTGGAGACGGAGAAGAAGAGCGGGACTGGAACGATCACCGTGCACGACAAAGGGTCGACGGCGACGATCTCGTTCGATGCGAAGACGGCGGATGGGGTGCATCTCGTTGGTACCGTCGACTGCAAGAGCGTTACGCGCGCGCAGTAATCACAGGGGACGGGTTCACGCGGAGACGCGGAGGAGCGAAGAAAAGCGGCTCCGCGTGAATGTTTCGCTCGCTCTTTTATCGGAGCTGATCAAGGAAGAATCCGTCACAGCGTGTTGCCGGTCTAAGCTGAAGTCTCCATGTACAATCGGGGACGGAGGTATGGCACATGCGTCGATTTTCTTCTATCGTTCCTCTCCTTCTTCTCGTTGCCATGGTTGCGAACGCTCAGCCCTATCGCGTCGGGGGTGACGTCAAGGCGCCGGTGGTGGTGGCCCGCGTGAATCCTGTCTATCCGGAGGAAGCGCGACGGGCGCGAATCAATGGGATTGTGATTCTCGAGACGATCATCGACCACAACGGCGTCGTGAAAGACGTCACCGTTCACAAACCGCTGCCGTTCGGGCTGTCCGAAGCCGCCGTCGATGCTGTAAAACAGTGGACCTTCAAGCCGGGCACGCGGAACGGCGAGCCGGTCGACGTCATATTCAATCTGACTATCAACTTCATGCTCGATAAGAATGAGACTGATCCCGGGTCCGGCTCCGCCCCGTTGCGCGTCGGCGGCGATGTCCATGCGCCTCTGGTGATCGAAAAGGTCGAGGCCTCGTACACCGAGGAGGCGAGGAACGCACGGATCAACGGCATCGTCATCCTCGAGGTGGTCGTCGGGCGCGACGGTCTCGTGAAGGATGCATCCGTAATCAAGCCGCTGCCGTTCGGCCTCAATCAGGCAGCCCTCGACGCCGTCAAGCAGTGGAAATTCAAGCCCGGCACGTTGGACGGCAACCCGGTCGACGTCATCTTCAACATCGTCATCAACTTCAGGCTCGATAAAGCGACCGATTCCGAATCGAATTGACAGGGGACGGTTTCACGCGGAGCACGCGGAGAGCAGAAAACCTCCGCGCTCTCCGCCTCCCCGCGACCTCCGCGTGAAAACGTTCCCTGTAGAATCCGCGAATGACGATCGATCGACGGGGATTTCTCGGATACGCCGCTCTTGGTTCTGCTCTCGCCCTCGCGAAGCCGTTGAGCGCTGTCGCGCAAAGTGCGCCGAGCGCGAGTCCGGAGCTCGAAGAGATCACTATCGGCGAGCTGCAGGATGGGATGTCCAGCGGACGCTGGACGGCGCGCGCGATCGCGGAGCGATACCTCGGCAGGATCGATGCGATCGACAAGCATGGGCCGATGGTCAATTCGATCATCGAGTTGAATCCCGAGGCACTGGCGATTGCGGATGCGATGGATCGCGAGCGGAAGGCGGGACATGTTCGCGGACCGCTGCACGGCATTCCGGTGCTGATCAAGGACAACATCGATACCGCCGATCGGATGGCCACGTCCGCGGGATCGCTGGCGCTGGCGGAAAATCACGCTGCGCGCGATGCGTTTGTGGTCGCGCGCTTGCGCGAGGCCGGAGCGGTCCTCCTCGGCAAGACGAATCTCAGCGAGTGGGCGAACTTCCGATCGACGCATTCGACGAGCGGTTGGAGCGGCCGCGGCGGACTGACGAAGAATCCGTATGTGCTCGATCGCAATGCGTGCGGCTCGAGCTCGGGCACAGGATCGGCGATTGCGGCGAACCTCGCGGCGGTCGGCATCGGCACGGAGACGGATGGCTCGGTCGTCTGCCCGTCGTCGGCGTCCGGTCTGGTCGGGATCAAGCCGACCCTCGGCCTCATCAGCCGCGCCGGCATCATCCCGATCGCGCACAGCCAGGACACATCGGGTCCGATGGCCCGCACCGTTCGCGACGCCGCCATCCTCCTCGGCATTCTGACCGGCGCCGACGAGCGTGATCCGGTGACGGTGTCGAGCCGGACGAAAGGTCACGCCGACTACACGCGCTTCCTCGACGCAGACGGTCTGAAAGGCGCGCGAATCGGCGTGGCGCGGCAGTACTTCGGATTCAACGACGCCACCGACAGGTTGATGAAGGACGCCATCGCGCTCATCAAGTCGCTCGGCGCGACGATCGTCGATCCTGCCAACATCGCTACGAACGGCAAGTTCGACGCGACCGAGAACGACGTGCTGCAGTACGAGTTCAAGGCGGACATCAACAAGTACCTGGCCAACGCGTCGGCGTCGGTGAAGTCGCGCACGCTGGCCGACCTGATCAAGTTCAACGAGGACCATCGCGCCGAGGAGATGCCGTACTTCGGACAGGAGATCTTCGAGCAGTCGGAGAAGCGCGGGCCGTTGTCGGAAAAGAAATACATCGCCGCGCTGGCGAAGAATCATCGCCTGGCGCGCACCGAGGGGATCGACGCGACGGTTGCCAAACACAAGGTGGACGCGATCATCGCGCCGACCGGCGGACCTGTCTGGGCGACGGACCTCGTCAACGGCGATCACTTCACGGGCGGCTATTCATCGGCATCCGCGGTCGCGGGCTATCCGCACATCACGGTGCCGGCGGGGATGGTGTTCGGGCTGCCGGTGGGGTTGTCGTTCTTCGCCGGAGCATGGAGCGAGCCGACGCTGATCAAGTTCGCGTACGCATTCGAGCAGGCGAGCAAAGCGCGGCAGAAGCCAAAGTTTCTGGCGAGCCTGTCATCCTGAGCCGCCGGAGCCGTGGAGCGCGAAGCGCGGAAGCGGCGTAGGACGGTCGAAGAGGTAGTGTCCGAAGAGTTCTGCAAAAAGAAAGGGCCAAGGAGTCTCCTGTAAATTCAAGTCGCCAAACCAAAACAGACAGGAGAGAGTCGATGGCCCCGAAGAAGACTAACGCGAACACGATCGATTGGAAATCCGAGCTGCTCGAGGGCGGGGATGTGGTTCGGGAGTTGTTCCGAGAGGTGCTGCAGGAAGTGCTCGAAGCGGAGATGACCGAGACGGTGCAGGCCAGGCCGGGAGAGCGGACGGCCGAGCGAGTTGGACTGAGGAGCGGGTATTACTCGCGAACTCTGATCACGCGCGTGGGGAAGCTGGAACTGCGCGTACCGCAGGACCGGGATGGACGCTTCAGCACGCAACTGTTCGAGCGTTACCAGCGAAGTGAGAAGGCCCTGGTGTCGGCCTTGGCGGAGATGTATGTACAGGGCGTGTCGACGCGGAAGGTTAAGGCGATCACCGAAGAGCTCTGCGGGCATTCGTTCAGCGCGAGCTCGATCAGCGACATCAACAAAACGCTCGACGAGCAGTTGGCGCAGTTCTCGTCGCGGCGTCTGGACGAGGAGTATCCGTATCTGATCCTGGACGCGCGATACGAGCGGGTTCGGGAGAACGGTACGATCCACAAACGTGCCGTGCTGGTGGCGATCGGGATCAACTGGGACGGCCGACGGTGCGTTCTCGGAGTGGACCTGGCCAATCGCGAGAGCATCAGCAGTTGGAAGGAGTTCTTGCTGGGGCTGCGCCGTCGAGGACTCACGGGCGTGGAGCTGGTGGTGACCGACGATCACGCCGGCCTGCGGGCGGCGATCGCGGAAGTGCTGCCGGAGGCGGCATGGCAACGCTGCTACGTGCACTTTCTGCGGAACTGCCTGGACCACCTTCCGCGCAAGGGCGATGACGACTGCCTGCGCGAGCTGCGCTGGATCTACGAGCGCCGCAACCTCGGCGAAGCCAGGAACGATCTGGCAGCGTGGATCGCGAAGTGGGAGACCCGATACGCGAAGCTGGTGTCATGGGTCGAAGAGAACATCGAAGAGACGCTCACCTTCTATCGGCTCCCTGCTCAGCACCACAAACATCTGAAGTCAACGAACATGCTCGAGCGGCTGAACGAAGAGCTCAAACGCCGAACGCATGTGGTCCGCATCTTTCCGAATGCGGCCAGTTGTCTGCGGCTCGTACGCGCTCTGGCCGTCGAGACCCATGAGAACTGGATCGAAGCCACGCGCTACCTGAACATGGATCTGCTTCGCGAACACAAAAAACAACTGCTGCGCGAGGTGGCGTAGAGAACCCGGGCTATGGAAGCTGCCGTCTTGTGGAAAGCCGCGATGAAGCCGCGCCTTCCCACAAGACTTGGAAAACGCTGCGCGTTTCCCACAGCTCCCACAGCCCCTGCTGCTGGAGAAAACAGGTGAGGAGAACCGAAGCCCAATTTGCAGAACTTGACGTACACAACTGTCGAAGGACCCCCCGCTGGTAACCCGGAAAGGGCGGTGGCTGGAGCAAGCCCGGCGACGACGCCAGCGCTCCGTCGCGGCTGCCCTCCCTTCCCGGGTTATCAGCGGGGGGTCCTTCGACCGTCCTGCGCGACTTCGGCTTCGCCTATGCCGCTCCGGCGGCTCAGGATGACAGTGTTACGGCACGGGGCAGATGCCGTGCAGCATTTGCCAGGCGAATGAAATCGCGATCAGGGCGATGAAGGCGGCGTAGAACGGGAGGAGGCGGCGTCTCACGTGAGTTCAACACCGGGGAGCGTCGTGACGAATTCCGGGCCGAAGAATTTGGCGGGGGTGAAGGCGCCGGGGCGCTTCGGCGAGGCGAGGAGTTGTTCGACCGCTCGCAGCGCGCTGATGACCGTGAACGCGTAGCCTTCCGGTGTCGTCATCGTCATCGTCACTTCGCGTTTGCCGTTGCTGACGCGGCCCCAGAGGTAGGTGCGTCCGCTGGTGCGGCGTTCTTCGTCCGGACCGGTGCGGCGGTTGGCGAATGTTTGGAGCAGTCGCTTGATCGGTTTGATCGCGAGCAGTGGGAAGAACGGACGGAGGCGGCGCATGCGTTTGATCGACTTCGGCGACGCAGCGGTGTAGACGCGGATGTTCGGAATGCCGGTGGTGTGAAACGACGTGGAGACGTCGCCCCATGGGATGGTCATGGCCATGCGTGGGCCGATTGAGAACGGGATTTCCTTCGCGTCGTACGCCGGCGGAACGCGAATGATTTTTCCATCGCGGCGGATCGCGCCGCCGTCGCCGATGCTTTCGATCATCGTCTTCAGCGTGCCGCGGCTGATCTCGGCGCCCGGCGAGTAGAAGGCCAGCTCCAGTTCCGTCGCGCCGGGCAGCCGCGCCGCGAGCATCGCGCCGAGGCAGTCGGTGGGGACGACGTCGAACCCGACGCCGGGGATGAGCGTGACGCCGGCCCGCGCCGCGTCATCGTTCATGGCCATGATCGATTCGAAGACCGGGATCTCGCCGGTGATGTCGAGGTAATGCGCGCCGGCGCCGATGCACGCGCGCACCATCGGCGCGCTGGTGTGGACGAACGGACCGGCGCAATGGAGGACGGCGTCAACGCCGTCGAGCTGCGGTTTGTCGAGCGGAAAGGCGCGCGATTCGAGGCCCAGCTCCTTCGCCAGCGGTGCGAGTTTTTCCGCGCTGCGTCCGGCCAGGATCGGCTTCAGTCCGCGCCGAACCCCTTCGCGCGCGATCAACTCGCCGGTGTAGCCGTTGGCGCCATAGATGAGGAACATGAAATCGTTTCAACCACAGAGGCACAAAGGACACAAAGGAATTCTGTGATCTCTGTGTCTCTGTGGTGATATCGCACTACATCACAACTGCGGCCGGAAGATGCTCGCCAGTTTCTCTTTCGTCCTCTCGATCAACCCGCGGCGGAACCATTTGCGGAGTTTCACTTCCTCGCACTTCGCCAGGTCCGCGTGGAACATCGTCTCCATCTGCGCTGCGACCTCATCGTTGTAGACGTTGATGTTCACCTCGTCGTTCAGCCGGAAACTGCGGTCGTCGAAATTCGATGAGCCGATCGTGGTCCATGCGCCGTCGACCACCATCGTCTTGGCGTGCATCATCGTCGGCTGGAATTCGAAGATGCGGATGCCGCGGCCGAGGAGGCGCTCGTAGTGCCAGCGGCTGGCTTGGCGGACGATCGGAACGTCCGTGAACTCGCCCGGCACGATCACGCGCACATCCACGCCGCGCCGCACCGCTGCTTCCAGTGCGCGCGTCGTGTCTCCGTCGGGGACGAAGTAGGCGTTGGCGATGTAGATCGACTTCACCGCGCTCACGATCGAGATGATGTACAGCAGCTTCACCGTCGAGCTTCCCTCGCTCGGCGACGATTTCAAGACCTGCGTGAGGTGCGGTCCGCACGGCGCGAGCGGAGGGAAGTAATCGAGTCCCGTCAGCAGTTCGCCGCGGCTCTTCACCCAGTTGTCCATGAACGCCGACTGCATCTGCGTTACCACCGGACCTTCGACCCGCGCCACCGTGTCGCGCCAGTGGTTCGGCGCGTCCGCGTCGCCGAGCCAGTCGTCCGCGATGCCGACGCCGCCGGAGAATCCGATCCGTCCATCGACGATGAGCAGCTTGCGATGGGTGCGGTGGTTGAGCGTCGAGATCGTGTACCAGCGCAGCGGGTGGTACCACTCCATGTCGATGCCGTTGCGGGCCATGAAGTTGACGAGCGATCGCGACATCTGCGCGCTGCCGACGGCATCGAGGATCACCTTGACCGCCACGCCCGCCCGCGCCTTCTCCGCCAGCGCCTCGGCGAATTTGCGTCCGATCTCGCCGTCCCAGTAGATGTAGAACTCGAGGTTGATGGTGCGCTTCGCATCGCGGATCGCGGCCAGCATGGAAGGGAAAATTTCAACGCCGTTCTTCAGAATCGTGACGAGATTTCCTTCCGACATCGGCGACCCGGTGAGGGCGTGCATCGTCTGCAGAAACGCCAGGTCGCGCACGCCGAACTGGTGCTTCATGTGGTAGCGCATCGGCAGCTTGCGCCGGATGATCGGCAGCGGCGGCCGGTGCGGATAGCGGGGCGGTTTGTTCTTGCGGAAAAACATCAGCGCTTCGAGGCGATCCAGATGATGAGCGCAATCATGCCCGCGGCGATGAGAAATGCGACGCCGAGGATGATGGCAAAAATCGCGATGGCTGCGCCGGCGATGGCGCCGAACGATCGCGGAGGGCGCGTCCGGTCGCGATGCAGGATTAGCGAGTTGAGGTTGATGACGTTCTCTTCGAAGAGCCAGTCGAACACGGTGCCGGCGATCGGGATCGAGCCGAGGATCATGTCGAGGAGGATGTAGATGACCATGCGCAGGATGCGCGGCATCGGAACGCGATGCCTCAGCGCGCCGACGATGATCCACGCCGACAGCAACGCCCCGATGATTTCGCCGACGCCGGGAATCAGGCTCAATCCGGCGTCGAGTCCAACGCGCTTCTTCGTTCCGGGAACGGGAACCGCCTCGTCCATGAGGTAGGCGAAGCGGCGCAACACGACGAGATCGGGCGGCAGTTTCTCGTCCGGCTCGAGCACCTCGGGGATCAACGGCGCAGGCATGCTCATCGGTAATGCGTCAGTCGTGCCGGTGTTCTTTTCGGATGACCAGCTTGAGGCCGGACCACGTGTCGTCGACCGCGCAGACTTTCACATCGACGAACCCCATCGGCAGCGCGATCTCGCGGATCACGTCCTCGGTGATATCCGTAGCAACCTTCGACGCCTTCTTCGGCCAGGAGATCCAGATGACGGCATCGGGTCGTATCGCAGTGCGCCAGTGGCGAAGTTTCGTGTCCAGCTCGGACGCGGATTTCGTGAAGAGATGGACGACGTCAACGGAGGCTGTCAATTTCTTAACGAACGTAACGCCGTCCGGCAGCGGCGCGAGGAGGGATGCGTAGTCGGATGGCGCGCCGTCAGCGAAGACCTTGGAGCCGGCATTGATCCCCAGCTTCTTCGACAGCGGCGTCCCCGAGTAACCGGCCATGGGGGCAAGTGTAGTCAATCGAACCAGCCGTATCGATGAAGGACGACCGCCGCGATTGCCATCAGAAGGAAGAGGATTCCTTCCGCGATCGCGCATCCGGCTCCGAGGCGTCCGCCGGCGACGAGCGATTGCGCGCGAGCGAGATCGTGGCGGCGGAGGATGAAGATAGCTCCGACCGCCACGAAGAGAATCGCTGCGAGCCAAACCACTGTGTTCATCTTCGGTTCCCAGGTTTCAGCGGGAGATCGATTTCACGCGGAGTCGCGGAGGCGCGGAGGCAGTTTCTTTTCTCCGCGTCTCCGCGTCTCCGCGTGAAACGGTTCCCTTTTGAAACTCACCGCAGCTCCAGCACCGACTTCCCCGCCGTCCATTTCACGATCCGTCCGTCGCGCGTGCTGACCCAGACGTCATTCGCGTCGCCGCTGTTCACGTTTGTGAAGTGATAGTGGTTGGCCGGCTCGCCGAAGATCGTCTCCGTACCGGCCAGTTGCGGCGCTCCTTCCTTCTTCTGCGGATCGAGCACCATCGTCGCTCGCTGCCAGACGTGATTGACGAAGTCGGGCGGCGACAACTCGTGCGTGCCGTTGCGGTTCCAGACCACGCCCTGGTGTTTGGTCTCGCCGATCCAGGTGACGCCATCCTTCTTGAATTGCACGCGCTCCAGGCCCGGTGTCGGACGCGACATCTCGCCGCGGACGCCGTCGAGCGTGAAATGGAATCCGGACGAAATGCGGAAGCAGTCGATGGCGTCTTCGTAGCTGCCGTCGCCCGCACATTTCTGCGGCGTGGAGCGATTTGCCGCGTGCGGCACGACAGGCGTCGAAGCAGGGATCGAGGTCGCGGAAGGAGGCGGTGCGGGTTGCGGCGCGGCAGTCGTCGTCGTATTCGACGGCTCCTTCCGTCCGCACGCGGCGCAAAGCACCAGAACGGCGAGTGCAATTCGCTTCACTTCTTCACCTCGGCGGCCTTGGCGTTTTGCACCATCACTTCCACGTCGCGCAGCAGCTTCTTCGCGTCGTAGAGGATCCCGTCCTTCATCACGTACTTGATTCCTCCGATGTGATCGACGGCGCCGGTCGTGTCGTTCACGCGCATCCAGCCGGTGCCGTAGAGCACCTTCAGATTCTCGACTGGATTCTGGTCGACGAAGACGAGATCGGCCAGCATGCCGGGACGGACGATGCCGAACTCCGTCTTCGTTCCGCGCGGTGCATTGATCGCCTCCGCGCCCCACATCGTGGCCGACCGAATCACCTCCAGCGGATGGAAGCCGGCTTCCTGCAGCAGCTCCAGCTCGCGGATGTAATCGAAGCCGTAGAGTTTGAAGATGTAGCCGGAGTCGGAGCCGGTCGTGACGCGGCCGCCGCGGTTTTTGTAGTCGTTAAGAAAGCGCATCCAGAGCCGGTAGTTGTTCTTCCACTCGATTTCATCCGCGGTGGTCCAGTTGAACCAGTACGCGCCATGCGCGGTGCGGCTGGGCTGATACCAGCGCCACAGCGACGGAAGCGTGTAGCGGTCGTGCCACTCGGCGCGCATGGCCCGCGACAGATCGCGGCTGGCTTCGTAGATGGTGAGCGTCGGATCGATATTGAATTTCTTCGCGATCAATTCGTCGATGACGGCGTTCCACTTGTCGCTGCCCGGCGGTGCGGCCTGCTTCCAGAGCCGGCCCGCCTGTCCGAAGCGATCGCTCTCATCGTTGTAGTTGTAGCTGGTCGGATAGTCCTGAATCGTTTTGTCGGTGAAGAGCGCTTCGGGCAATCCGTACCAATGCTCCATGCCGCCGAGTCCCATGCGCGCGGCGTCGACGATGTTGGAGCGCGCCACGCCCATCTGCGCGAGATGCGTGGTCGAGCCGAGGTGGAGTTTGTTGGCTTCATCGATGAGGGCGGAGAGGATCTCGGGGTCGAAGACAGGATCACCGGAGCTGAGGATCTTGATTCCGTCGGCCCCTTTCTTCGACACCCACTGCACGAACTTGCGGGCCTGCTCGGGCGTGTCGATCGGAGTTCCGTCCCAACTCCGGCGATTGGTGAAGACGTACGGAAAGAGGCGCGGCGCGACGATCTCATTGCGCGCGCTGCGGTCGCGCTCATGCAGACACCAGTCGACGCCATTGCCGCATCCCGGCTCGCGCACGCTGGTGATGCCGTGCGCCATCCACAGCTTGAACACGTACTCGGCCGTCGTCCCCTGCTCCGCGCCGCCGGAGTGTCCGTGCATGTCGACGAAGCCGGGCAGCACCCAGATGCCGGTGCCGTCGATCTCCTTGACGGCATCCTTCGGCCGCGATTCGGATTTGATCGGCACCTTCGGAAATCCGACGCTGCGCACTTCGCGGATGCGGTTCCCTTCGATGACGATGTCCACCGGCCCGATCGGCGGCGCGCCGGTGCCGTCGACGAGCGTGACGCCGCGGATGATGAGCCGCGTCCACGGCCCTTCGCCTTCCTCTCGATCGGGCGCGAAGGGGGGCGGTGCGGCCAGCGCGGCGGTAGTCGTCGTAAGGAGGAGGAACGTCAACAGCGTACGCATCGCCGGATTGTAGCGGAGCGTCGTGTGGGCGTCCGCGCCTGCATCCGGCGTGGCGTCTCGCCCGACGGTGGTTTCTGAAATTACATCGCGGGAGCCTCACAGAAACCCCCGCCGGGCGAGGACGCTCGGCGGATGCAGACGAGACGTCCGCACTACTTTTGCAGAAGTAGTCCGCGTGGATGTGCGTGTAAAAACCTGGACCGAGTTGCAGGAAGCCGCCTTCGCCGAGTCGTATCGCGAGGGGATCAACCGTTTCCGCTCGGGCTTCGTCTTTCGCGGTGTGCCGCGCGAGTCGCATTCGCTGGAGACCAGTCTTCAGACGGGCGGCTACGTTCCGCACGAACGGCACCTGCTGAGCAGCTTCCGCAAGTACGCGCTGCGCAATTCGGTGCACGGCGACTGGGTGTGGAACTGGCTGTCGCTGGCCAAGCATCACGGCCTGCCCACACGGCTGCTGGACTGGAGCTACTCGCCGCTGGTGGCCATGCATTTCGCGACGCAGAATTTGAAGGACTACGACGAAGACGCCGCGATCTGGTGCGTCGACTACGGCAAGACAAACGAGTTGCTCCCCAGGCCGTTGCGCAAACTCCTCCACGACGAAGACGTCAACATCTTCACCGCCGAGTTGCTCAACCGGGTGGCAAGCTCGCTGGCGGAGTTCGATGCGTTGTCGAAACGCGACTTCGTCGTCTTCTTCGAGCCGCCGTCGCTCGACGAACGGATCGTGAACCAGTTCGCGCTCTTCTCGCTCCCCTCATCGCCGGAGTTGCAGCTCGAAGATCTGCTCAAACGCCGCGAGGCGACGTATCGGCGCATCATCATCCCGGCGTCGTTGAAGTGGGAAGTGCGCGACAAACTCGATCAGGCGAACGTCACCGAGCGCGTGCTGTTCCCCGGGCTGGATGGGCTGTCGGCCTGGTTGAAGCGGTACTTTGCGAATCGAACCTAAGAGGACAGCTATCTGACTGCTCGGTGCCGTTGTGGCTCCGCGAGAGAGTAGGCCCATAGCTCGCGTCCATGAACGCCGTCAGACGAATCGAAGAAGAGCGTCGTTCCCACAACGCCGAGCCACGTCGGACCGGAAGACGGCGTGCCCGGATTCAGGTCGAACAGAATGCGCGTCCCTGACGATGTACCGTCGCTCGTCCAGAGTTCGACACCATGCGCGGAATCGGGGGCAGCGAAAAACAAGCGCTTGGACACCGCAATGATCCGATGCGGTGTGCATTCCGCCTCATTCCCGGAGTTCGCGTCGATGGCTGCCGGCATCTGGTAGGTGCCTGCTTTTGTTCCGTCGCTGCGCCATAGCTCGAATGCCGATGGCGAGCTGCCGACGTAAATCCAGTAGAGCACCCCGTCCATGACGACGTAGTCCTCAGGATTGGGGCACTGTGGTACCGAAACCTTGCTGACCATCACGGTGCCGGCCTCGGTGCCATCGCTGCGCCAGAGCTCTCCGGCGCGCGGCAGCATGAAGAACAGTTTCCCGCCGACGCTCCACATCAACGAGGGAGCGTGATCGAGCGCTCCGAAATGTCGTATCCGGACGGTGCCCCCATTGGACCCATCCGTACGCCAGAGGTCGAACGCCGAATCGCCAAGATCGCCAGCAAAATAGATCGTTCCGTTGACGTCGGTAAAGCTCCGAGGATTGGGAGCGTCCTGCGTGATGGCTCGAGTGCCTCCGGCCGTTCCATCGCTGCGCCATGGCTGGGGGATCGACGATCCTGCTTGAGCGGGGAAAAAGAGCACTCCGTTCGAGACCAGAGGGCCATTTGTGTACGTGTAAGAGCTGTTGGTTCCGGGATTGATGTCAGCGATCATCCGCGTGCCGGCAACTGTGCCATCGCTGAACCACGGTTCCATCCCGTGCAGATCGTCGCGCCCCCGAAAGATCACACCGCCATTCATCGGCAGGAGGGCGGCCGCTTCGACGTGTGGTAGTGCAAACGTGCCCTCCACCGTACCGTCGCTGCGCCAAAGGTCCGCGCCCGTGCTGGTCTTCCGTGTGAAGTAATAGAGTCCGGCGCTGGCAATCGCCTCACCCACTTCCCCCGTCATCGGTCCGGCGCGTTGCGTCCCTGACTCGGTGCCATCGCTGGACCACACTGCAGAACCGCCGCTGTCGTCCGCGATGAACATCAACCTGTTGCCGACGGTTGCGAAAGCTCTCGGTGACGAACCGTTGGGCGCGTCGGCAGCCGCATCCTTCAGGAGTCGCGTGCCGGCGGCGGTTCCGTCCGTAATCCACGGCTCCACGCCATTCTCAACGTTCGATGCGGCAAACAACGTGAGGCCGTCAGGCCGGGCGATCGACGACGCATCATTACTCATCGATGACGCGGCACCCGGGATGATGTCGCGAAGCAAAACCGTACCGGCCAGGGTGCCATTGCTTCGCCATGGCTCCCGTCCATGAACGCCGTCGTCCCAGGAGAAGAAAACGGTGCCGTTCGAACCTGACAGTAGTTGTGCGCCTGCGAGTCCATCCTTGACGAGCGTCGTACCCGCGGCTGTGCCGTCCGAGCGCCAGAGTCCGTCCTGAGTGCCCGAGGTTCCAATAAAATAAATGGTCGAGCCGCTTGCCACTAGACCATGGAAGGCGGTGCCGGCAGCTCCGGCGGTGATGTCGGCCACAAGCGACGTGCCGCCTGCGGTTCCGTCCGTACGCCATAGTTCGAAGCCGGCGACTCCATCGTCCGCGAGGAAGTACCAGAAGCCGCCCATCCGCGCGAAAGCCGACGCAAAGCCGCCGTCGACGAAGTGGTCCCGCAACAGGACCGTACCGGCCGCGGTGCCATCGGTTTTCCAGAGCTGCATCGAAGTTGCGGTCGATACCTGGAAGACTGTGATGGACCCGGCTCGCTCCGATACATTGATCACACTTCCGATAGCGAGTACCTGCGCAGTTCCCGAGCTGTCCGAAGTGTCGATCGCTCGAATGCGATTGCCCGCGCTGAACACGATCGACGAAGTTGTTGCTGCGATTCCAATCCCGGACGTCGCGGGGAACGTCCCGAGCTTCACGTTGCCTGACGAAGTTCCGTCGTTACGCCACACTTCTGTGGGGCCGGAGGACGAGACGAACAAAAAAGCGGCGCTGAAATCCGGCGCCGCTGCGGCGAAGTGGAGGTTGCCACCGATGGACGTCAACTTTGTCGTTCCGGCAGCCGTGCCATCAGTCTTCCAGAGCTGCCGGCTGTAGTCGTTCGGGGCGTTAATCGCCATGGCCAGGAACGAGTTTCCGAATGGCGCACCCTCGCCCATGAAATTTCCAAGTGTCGGAACCTGCACGGTTCCGGCCCCTGTTCCGTCCGTCTTCCAAAGCCAGTAGTTCCTTGACGGGTCCATTACGGCGAAGTACGTCGAGGTACCGACGTTACCGACGAAATAAGGATTCGCGGACACCGGCCGTGTCCCGGGCCAGATCTCTTTGACCAGATATGGCTCGGACGCCGTGGCGGCAGAAACGACGAAGAGTGTTGCAAATAACGACAAGACGCGGGAGATGTTTGGGGTCATAGGGAGGGGAGGCGCGAAGTTACAACTTCCGGAGCAGAACCCGTTCCACGACATGGCTTGTTCCCTTCCCCAGAATCAGCCGAGCTCGTTCGCGCGTCGGCAGGATGTTCTCGTGCAGGTTGGCGAGGTTGATCCGTTTCCAGATCGACGCCGCCAGCGCAACCGCTTCCTCTTCAGACATCGCGGCGAACTGGTGGAAGAACGACGCGGGATCGCGGAAGGCGGTCTCGCGCAGTTTGCGGAAGCGGTCCAGGAACCACGTCTCGAGATCGGCTTCCGAGGCATCGACGTAGATCGAGAAATCGACAAAGTCGGAGACGAAGACGGCGTGGATCGATCCCGTCTGCAGCACGTTCAATCCTTCGAGGATGACGATATCGGGATGGTCGATCGTCTGGCGCTCGTCGATGATGTCGTAGTCGAAATGCGAATAGACGGGGACGTTCAGCGGCGATGACCCCGACTTCAGATCCGACACGAATTCGATGAGCCGTGCGCGGTCGTAACTTTCGGGAAAGCCTTTGCGCTCCATCAGTCCGCGCTCTTCGAGTACTGCGTTGGGAAACAGGAAGCCGTCGGTGGTGACGAGATCGACGCGCGGATGATCGGCGCCGCGCGCGAGCAGCGTCCGCAATACGCGCGCGGTGGTGCTCTTTCCGGCCGACACGCTGCCGCCGATCGCGACGACGTACGGAACCTTCGGAGCGTGCGTGTTCAGGAATTGCGAGGAGACGCGATGGAGCTGGCGGACGGCGCCGACGTGGAGATTCACCAGCCTCGATAGCGGCAGGTAGACCTCTTCGACTTCCGTCATCGACAACTCTTCGTTGATGCCGCTCAGCTCCGCGACGTCGTCCGGCGTCAGCGTCATCGGCGTCCCGCCGCGCAGCGCGGCCCACGCGTCGCGATCGAAGGTGAGATATGGCGAGCCGTCGCTCATGCAGGTTTCTTTCGGAACATCCACGATAGCGCGAGCCAGAGCACGCCGCCGGTGATGGCCATGTCGGCCACGTTGAAGACGCCGGTGTGCAGCGGGCCGGCCTGGAGGTAGATGAAGTCGGTGACGCGGCCGCCGAGGCGGAAGCGGTCGATGAGATTGCCGATGCCGCCGCCGATGATCAGCGCGATCGCGACGTCATCCGGTCCCGGCTGCATGCGGCCGGTGAAGAGGACGAATCCTGCCGCGAGCAGTCCGATCGACACGAGTCCGTCGAAGATGAGGTGGCGCACGTTCGGCGGAAGATCGGCGCCGAGGGAGAGGAAGGCGCCGGGGTTTTCGGTGTGGAGGAGGGTGAGGACGCCTCGCCGCACGGGATAGGAGTTCATGAGCGTTCGGCGCACGACCGCCTTCGTGCCCTGGTCGAGGGCGATGGTGGCGATGATGATGAGAGCGAGTGCGATGCGGCGGCGAGTCGTCATAAGAGAACGTTTCACGCGGGGAACGCGGAGAGGCGGAGAAAAGCGGAGAAGAAGAGGTTTTCTCTGCGACCTCCGCCTCTCCGCGACCTCCGCGTGACCGCGTGACCCTTTGACTACATTACCAACTCACCAGTTCGAGCCTCTCGATCCGACCAAGCCCGAATCAACGTCACATTCTGAAATCCGCGCGGCAGCTTCAATCCCCGCTGCGCGCGCTTGCCGATGTACGGCTCGAGATCCGCGCCTTTGAGATTCGTGTGGCGCTTGCCGGCTTGCACGATCAGCATTCCGTCCGCGGCGATGACCGCCACTCCGACGACCTTCTCCGGGAACAGCTCCGTCTTGTGGAGCTTGATCGTCTGTACGCCTTTGCCGCGCGCCAGAAGCGGCAGCTCGACGGCATCGAAGAGGAGCAACTTGCCGCTGGTCGTGGCCGCGGCCACGCGATCGGTTTCGATCGTCGTCACGCGCTGCGGACGGAGCACCGTTGCACCGTCGTTCACATTGACGACCGCCTTGCCCGCTTTGCGGTCGGTCTGCAGATCTTCGAGCCGCGCTACGAATCCGTATCCATCGTCCGTCGCCAGCAACCACAGATCCTCGGGGTCACCCATCATCACCGCCACGAACGTCGCGCCGGGCGCGGGCGATGTGAACGCCGTCAGCGGTTCGCCGTGCCCTTTCGCCGACGGCAGCTCGTGCGCCGGCAGCGAATACGTCCGCCCCATCGAGTCGATGAAGACTGCGAGCTGATTGCTCCGTCCGCGCGCCGCGTGCAGGAAGGCGTCGCCCGACTTGTACTGAAGCGTGCTCGGATCGAGATCGTGTCCTTTGCCCGCGCGAATCCAGCCGCGTTCCGACAACACCACCGTCACCGACTCCGACGGAATGAGCGCCGCGGCATCGAGCGCCTTCGCGGCGTTACGTTCCACGATCGGCGAGCGGCGGCGGTCGCCGAATTCGGCGCCATCTTTTTCCAGCTCGTCGCGAACCTGCTTGCGCAGCCGCGCCTTCGATCCGAGGATTTTCTCGAGGTCCGCGCGCTCAGCCTGGAGCTTGGCCTGCTCGCCGCGGATCTCCACCTCCTGCAACTTGTTCAGGAAACGCAGCTTCAGTTCGAGAATGGCCTCGGCCTGCAGTTCGGAGAGTTTGAAGCGCGCCATCAGCACCGGCTTCGGCTCATCCTCGCGGCGGATGATGCGGATCACTTCGTCGATGTTGAGATACGCGATCAGGTAGCCGTCGAGGATGTGGATGCGCGCGTTGACGTGATCGTAGCGATGCTGCAATCGCCGGCGCACCGTCTCGATCCGGAACTCCAGCCACTCGCTCAGCAACTCCTTGAGCGGGTAAAGCCGAGGGCGGCCATTGAGGCCGATCATGTTCATGTTCACGCGGTAGGTGCGCTCCAGATCGGTCGTGGCGAAGAGGTGCGCCATCACCTCGTCGAGGTCGACGCGGTTCGAGCGCGGCACGAGCACGATGCGCGTCGGGTCCTCGTGATCCGACTCGTCGCGCATGTCCTCGATCATCGGCAGCTTCTTGGCGTTCATCTGCGCCGCGATCTGCTGCTGCACCTTGTTGCCGGAGACCATGAACGGCAGCGCGCTGATGACGATGTCGCCGTCTTCGATCTCCCACTTCGCGCGCTGGCGGATCGAGCCGTTGCCGGTCTTGTACATCTCGCGAATCTCGGCTGCCGGCGTGATGATCTCGGCCTCGGTCGGAAAATCCGGACCTTTGATGTGCTTCGTGAGCTGCGCGATGGTGGCGTCAGGATTGTCGAGCAACTCCAGGCACGCGCCGACCACCTCGCGCGCGTTGTGCGACGGAATGTCCGTCGCCATGCCGACCGCGATCCCCGAAGCACCGTTGAGCAACACGTGCGGCAAGCGTGACGGCAGCAGCTTCGGCTCGCGCAGCGTCCCGTCGAAGTTCTGCCCCCAATCGACGGTGCCCTGCTCCAGCTCCGACAGCAGCGACTGCGCGAACTTCGACAACTTCGCCTCGGTGTAGCGCATCGCGGCGAACTCTTTCGGATCGTCGGGCGACCCGAAGTTGCCCTGCCCCTCGACGAGCGGATAGCGCATCGAAAACGGCTGCGCCATCAACACCATGGCGTCGTAGCAGGCCGTGTCGCCGTGCGGATGAAACTTGCCGATGACGTCGCCGACCGTGCGCGCCGACTTCTTCGGCTTCGCATTCGGACCGAGCCCCAGCTCCGACATCGCGTAAACGATGCGGCGCTGCACGGGCTTGAGTCCATCCGCGACATGCGGCAGCGCGCGGTCGAGGATGACGTACATCGAATAGTCGAGGTACGCCTTCCGCGCGAAGTCGGCCACAGCCTGATGTTCGACCTCGGGGATAGTAGGCGGCGGAGGGGTGAAGGAAGCCTGTTCTTTCGATTTGCGGGTAGCCATCAAGTCCTGACGCGGGGAGAATTCAACGACGCGCATACGTTACTGCATGTTTCAAGCGTTGACCTCATCGCGAAGCCTTGCGCGCCTTTCGAGGACGTACGCGCTCGCTCTGCTCCAGACAGCGAGCGATCCGTTCCGCTGCCTGAACTCCTCTGGCCGCGAGGACGAGTAACGCGTCTATCTTCTCCGCATGGGTGATCCTTACTGTCGAACTAACCTTCAGGGAAGCTGTTAGTTGGCGCTCCAGCCTCCGCCCGCCTGTGCCGCCGAGCAGCCGAAGCCAGTCGAGTTCATCGAGATTGACGCTTCTAGGTTCCTTGCGATCTCGGGACAAAATTTTTCTCCCTAGGAGGGGTAGGGAAGGTTCCTTCGCCGTCACTCCTTAATTAGTGAGGGCAAACTACGGTTCCTCAAGGTCGAAGAGGTCATTGGCTCGCACAGGTTCGAGCGAAAGCTTTCGGACCGCGGCGATGATGGCTGCGATACACCGCCGCGTCGGCTCCATCCGGCCCATGCGGATGCGAAGCAGATGCTGGCGACTGTATCCGGACTCTCGCGCGAGATGCGCAGGCTTGACCCCTCGGCTTTTCAGGAACTCCTCTAATCTGGTTGCCATGCAACTATATAGTCCACCTTGGACTATATATATGTCAACCCTGCTAGACTTCCCGTTCGTAACCGATGGGAGGACGCGCATGGTGGAACAGAGCACAAGGCTTACACATAGTGAGGTTCGACTCCTAACTCGCCTCGGAGACCTGTTGCAACGCGCGAAGGACGACCTAGGCCTTTCAGACCGCGAGTTAGCAAAGCGATCCGATATGAGCAGGCAGCACGTGCGACACGCAATTGCTGGTGGCAACCTGAGCGTCATCTACCTGCTGAGAATCGTCCGCGCACTTGAGATCCCCCCAAAGGAATTGACCAATCTTGGTCTCCATCTAGTCGCCGCTCTCCAGCACATTGAAGAGGCAGCGTCACACCTCGCCGCAGCTACCGCAGCACTTCGCGGCGATCCGAACACCGCCGAAGTTGCAGACGCAAAACCGGAGGCCACCGACGCACAGGCCGCGGCACTCGTGCGCGATGTGATGGCGAAGGCGAAGACACTCGGTCCCGACCGACTCAGTGTATTGGATGAAACGTTACGAGATCTGGTTGCATCTATTGAACAACCCCGTGTCTCCGATAGGAAGGGGCAACGGAGCGGGGCAGGGTGGCGCCGAGCGAAATGATCGAAGCAACTCGCGAGTGCGCGCGGCTGCTGGAGGTTTGGGTCGATACTTTCGACTCCGACGCGGAAAAGGTTGCTCTTGCTTTAGGCGAGGCGCCGGAGGCGCGATGCCAGGAGGTTCTGAAACAGTGTGAGCAGCGGCTTCAAAATGATGCGGTAAGTCGCGTCATCGTCCGCGCGCATGACCTGCTCCCGCGATCACCGCGTGATGCTCAGCGGCTGGCACGCCTAGCCCTTCGGATGACGCGGCATTTGAAGGACGATCCCTCGCGGGATTTGCCATTAATCGAAGGTGACGCCTGGCGAGAATGTGCAGCGGCGCATCTCGAGCTCTCCGAGTTCGCCGACGCTTACGACGCTGTTACGAACGCGCGAGCGTGCTACTCCCGTACGGAAGCGTCACGCATTAATGCGACGATTCTGGCCTTGATCGAGGGAAGAACCCTCTACGAGTTGGGCAAGGCGAAGGAAGCATTAGCGATCGTGGATCGTGCATCAACGGAGTTGCTGGATCTCAGCGTTGATCGCAAGAAATATGTCCAGGCCCGGACAATTTACGCGAGCATCCTAGCTGGCATGGCCGACTACGATGCGGCATTGGATGTCTTTTCAGCAGCGGCCGACTTCGCGATGAAGGCTGGCGATCAGCAGACGCTCGCTTACGTACTCTCCAACGCGGGTCTCTGTGCCGCGAAGCTCGAAGATTACCCACGAGCGCGTAAATGCTTCAACAGCGCCCTGCAGTATTTCGCGGACTTAGGGCTGGTCTCGGAGATGCCGCACGTGCGAGCAGCATTGGTAACTATTCTGCGGCAGCAGGGACGATACAACGAGGCCGTTTCGGAACTCTACAAGGTCCGGGCGGAGTTCCTTTCGCTAGGAATTCCGGTTGCGGCTGCGATTGCGTCACTTAGAATCGTCGAAGTTCTTTTGCTGTGCGGGAGAACGCGCGATGTTCCAGAACTATGCGATGAGATGTTTCAAACATTCGCTTCTGCGCGACTTCAGAACAACCTTCTCCTCGCGCTCGGATACCTCAGCGAGATTGCTCGCGAACGCGAACTCGCTGCGTCCGACGTAACGTACGTTGCTTCGTTCATGGAGGAGGCAGAGCATAACCCTGACCAGGAGTTCGCGCCGGCTTGAGAGGATGCGAAGGGCAGGCCACGCGCCTGCCCCTGCTCGCATCGCTACGGCTTTGGCCAAACGATCTCGATCGCGTCCAGCACGCGGACGACTGCTCGTTTGAAGGAAGTTAAGAATCCGCTACCTTCGCGACCGTCACGAACTGCGCTGAATGCTGATGTGGCGGATAGACAACTGATGAGCAAACCAAGGGCTACTGACTTCCGAAATGCTTTCGACATACACCCTCCGTGTCCCGTGCGGGACGGTTAAGTTGGAGGGCGCCCTCACGAAAGGAGTGACAGCAGGCGCGGTTTCCCTACTCATGTAGAAAAAGCACCCGTACATGCTGATATATCAGCATGTTTCATGCGGAATAAAGTCATGTTTTTCTGAATGAGGACACACACTCCCGCGAGGGTCGCGCGTAAGGCGCGGTAGCGGAATTGAGAAGGCTACGCTTCGCCGGCTAGGATGCGGTCAATCAGATCTGGCGTAGGCTCACCGTTTAGACACGCATCCTCTGCGATCGCGTTTGCCGAGAACCACAGCTCCAGGAAGTCGCCGAGATCCAGAAGTTCGCCGCGACGCTCGCAGATGTAGATGTAATCGAGGATGATCGCCGAGTCGTTCACGTCGGCGACTCCGCACGCCCCTCCTCAAGTCTCGCCAAACTGAGTCCGATCCGCCGTTGCGCCTCTTTGAGATCGTCCACTACTTCCATGACGTCAATGCCTGCCCGGTGCTGGGCAGAAAGGTGAAGCGTCAGCGAACCGACTGTCAAGTCGCGCAGATCAAGCGCGGCTGAGAGTCGTACAAGAATCGCAAGGCTGACGTTCGCGCCCCGTTCGACAGCGGCAACATGGCGTCTGCTCACCTCAGCCAAACGTGCAAGCTTCGCTTGGGTGAACCCTTTTTGTATGCGCCGCGCTTGGATGGCAGCGCCAGCCTCTTCCAGAATCGTCATCGGAACGTTCTCGACCGTCGCCGAAGTATACGACCTGACCTTCAAAGTTGTCTGTCGTTGCGCAGCCCACGGTAAACTACCGCAGTGCCGATAACGAGTAGACGCACGCTTGAAGAGAACGCACATGACGACGTCTGAACCAACGATTACGTTCACGGCCGTTTTTCAAGAAGCCGAAGAAGGCGGCTACATTGCGTTCATCGAGGAGTTGCCAGGCGCGAACACGCAAGGCGAGACTCTCGATGAGGCGAGAGAGAACCTCCGCGATGCTGTGGAGGTGATTCTTGAAAGCAACCGACGCCGAACGCTGGAACGCGTCGGCTCGGCCCGGGTGATTCGCGAGACGATGGAGATTCGCAAATCCTGATTGCTCCAAGATTGGGCGGTGGCTGCCGCTCGGCTAGCGGCCGTCGACCTGCGTAACGATCGGGTTTCTGCGGATGTATCCTTGCCGTATGGATCCGAAGGGAATTGTGCATTCCGATCCGGAGGTCGTCAGTGGGACTCCGGTTTTCGTAGGTACGCGAGTGCCCGCGCAAGCCCTGCTCGACTACCTCAAAGGGGGGAATACGATCGAAGAGTTCCTCGATGATTTTCCCAGTGTTTCTCGCGAACTGGCGATCGCCTTCCTTGAAGAAGCGGGGCGGGCGCTGCTGACGCGGATCGCCTGATTGACTGCACGCCGCGAAGGTTCATCTTACCCATCTGTTTTAGTTATCACCCAAGTCGAAGAGATCTCCCGCTGTCACGGGTTCGCCAGTGATTTTGCGGCAAGCTAAGGTGATCGCCTTGATGCACGGGCGCGTTGGCTCCATTGACCCAATACGAACCCTCAGCAAATGCTGCCGGCTGTAGCCTGAAATCTTCGCAATTTGGACGAGCTTGATCCCCTTGCTCAGCAGATATTTCTCGAGCTTCGTAACTCGTAGTCGGGGACGCGGGCGCGCAGCCATGTCTCGGATAGGTTACTTGATGATCCATCTGGCGCGTCTTCCGCGCGAAGTTGTGCTAAACCCCAACGTTCTGTCTGGTTTGTTTGGGTTTAACACAACGCTAGCTCGAACGGAGCCTGATAAAATCCATCCTTGTATGAGCGCGACTACAGCCGAAGCGGTGCTCGCCAGACTAGCCGAATGGCGCGATAGCCACACGTGGGTCGATTGCACAGTCGGCTCTCACCACAGTTCATTTGGTTACCGTGTCATCGGGTTGGTTTCTGACTTCGACGACGGCTTTGTTATCGGCTCGTCGGTGGATCGGTGTGCGTCTATTTTTCGCTCCAGCCTCTGTCGCCGTTCTGACCTGATAGAGCTCGATGATGAGACAGGCGCTCTGCGCCTGCGCTTCCCGCACGGGGAAATTAGGATCTTGGAAGTTCCTCGTACGGGTGAGGGCCATGCTTGACATCCGGAAAGCTGAGCGCGCTCTCGAGAGGTGGTTAGATCAGCAGACGATGCTGTGGGCGCTGGCGGCCGTCCATGTTGCGGATAATTGCCTTCCGGCCTTCGGGTCGCTTCGAGGTCGGCTCGTACTTCTCCCGGAGCAGGAGGCCCTGATCCTGAGGTCGGAGGTCGGCTCATTTCTTAATATCGAGTCGTGGGCCAGTGCGCGGCACCTCGACGTAAAGACTGACTGGCAGGGGACGATGATTGAAGTGCGCACTTCCCATGAGATCCTACTTGTCGCGGACTACGAACCACCGTCGGAGTTCTTCGACGTCGACGAGTCCAACGCTCGTCCGAGAGCGAAGGGGGCCGACCGGACGAGCTGCAACCTGCAAAAGTCTTCAGGGTCGCGGCGGACCGCGAGGCGGTGAAATGCCTCCTCTGCCTTGAGCGGAGTTCCCAGCCGAACCCGTCTGGCTGGGCCCCAGGAGTCGCGCGGCCAAAGAAGCAATTTTGGTAAACCCGAAAGGCTACGCCTTTCTCCGACAAGACTCCAAGCCAACGGCAGAAGCATTTTTGTCTCTGTCGAAAACGAAAATCCTTGACCGTCAAGGAAAATCCTTTCCTGCTGCAGCCGGCGTCGTTGGGCTGGAAAGGAAAATCCTTTCGGCCGAAGGCTGAAGCCCTCCGGGTGAAGCTTTTTCCTTTCCCAGGAAAGGGTTTTCCTTTCCGAGCTAACGGTTTTCTTTTGCAGGGGACAGGTTCTAACTGTCAAGTGACTGCTATCAGTTGCCGAGGAAGCCAGTATGCTTTCACGGCATAATTGTGTCTCCAAAAAGGGTACAAGACACTTATGTGACTATGCCGATATCACATATTTGACGTGATTGTGACGCCGCATGCAGTGACAGCGTTCTTAACAGGACTTAAATTGTTATGCGTTCGGTCGAAGCCCTGGGCATCTGCGCAAAGTGCCCCACGCTCGCGAGCTTCGGGCCCGAGGACTCGCGAGTAACAGCGGCGCACGCGGTTCGCTCGTAGCGATGCGTGTGTCACAACATGATGGAGGGACATCATGTCCGACACCCCGGTTGGAGGTGTGTCGAAGGGCGTTTCGCCGCCCGACCCCGCCGTTGTGCTGACTCAGTCTGACGAGCTGGCAGCACGCTTTGGCGCGGCCCTGAACGAGGCGATCGCACTGATACCGCAATGGGAGGCGCGGCATAGCGAGACGAAAGCATTCGTGCAGAAGTACACGTCGTTTTCTAACGATGTCATCTCGAGCACGATCGCCGCCGTTGAAGCGAACCCCGAGCTTGCGAACACGAAGAAGTTTGACGTGGCGGAAGCTCGTGCGGCGCTCCAGTTTCTCAACGCATTCCGGCCGATCATCGATCAGGTCGACGAGCTGCGAACGAATCTGCGGTTTACCTACTTCGCGCGGAAGGCACGCGTCATCGCTGACGCTCTGCAGACGTACGCGATCGCCAATGGCATCGGCCGTGACCCGTCGAGTGCGAGCGTGGCTGCCCACGCCGCCAACATCAAGAGGGATCTGCGGAGACCGCGCAAAAAGGAGAAAAAAACGCCCAGCACACCAACGACGCCAGTTTGAATACGGCACGGCCGGGTGTGAGGCCCGGTCGTGCCCAACACGTACCCCCTACCTGTGAAGAAAGGAGAGTTTCGTGTCAACAGGAAACATACATCATTCCACATGCAGCGTCATCCCCCCGCACATCCTCCGCCACGTGGCCGAGCATGGCGACGATGATTCTCGTGAGACCATCGCAGCGACTCTGCTTCATACGGCTCGAATCAAAGACGAACGCACCAACACGCTCATCGACGAGCCGGCCGCGCACTCGCCCAGGAAGGAGCGCAGCGTCTATGACGCCTCGCACAAGCACACTCTCCCCGGCAAGCTGCTGATGGATGAGGGCAAAATCGTCCGCCGAGATTTCGAGGCGAAGGAGGCGTTCGATGGCTCCGGTGCCACCTACGACTTCTACGCCAAGATCTTTCTGCGCAACTCCATCGACGGCCGCGGCATGCCAATGATCTCTACCGTGCACTACGGCCAGCGTTTCGACAACGCCATGTGGAACGGGAAGCAGATGATTTACGGCGATGGTGACGGCAAGCTTTTCACGCGGTTCACTGGTGCCATCGACGTCATCGGCCATGAACTGACTCACGGCGTGACGCAGCACGAAGCCGCGCTTGAGTATCACGATCAGTCCGGCGCGCTGAATGAGCACATCTCCGATGCGTTCGGGATGATGGTCAAACAGCAGTGGCTCGGCCTCAGACCGGCCGACTCTGACTGGATCATTGGCGTAGGGCTTTTTGCCCCAGGCATCAAGGGCAAAGGAGTCCGCTCGATGAAGGATCCCGGCACGGCGTACGACGATCCGTTGCTGGGCAAGGACCCTCAGCCGGCTCACATGAAGAACTACGTCGACGGCGCAGAAGACAACGGCGGGGTGCACATCAACTCGGGCATCCCAAACCGCGCCTTTTACTTGATCGCTACTGCGCTCAGCGACTACACGTGGAAGGTTGCAGGCCGAATCTGGTACCAGACGCTTCTGGACGGCCTCTTCCCACAGGCAGGATTCCAGGACTTCGCGAACGCGACCGTCACGATGGCCGGAGTGCTGTACGGCGCGGGAGGTCAGGTACAAACGATCGTCGCTGAAGCGTGGTCGGCTGTCGGTCTACCCGTTTCCCCGGGCATCCTGAAACCCGGTGGTGGCAGTGCTGTCCCCGAGCGGAAGTGGCGGGACCGTCCCGCCGCCGCTTCTCGCGCGTGACTAACGTCGAAACAAAAACAAACCTGACGCGCGAACGCGGCGACGCATCGCGCTATACAAGCGAAAGGACATCATGAGCACAGGATTCGACCACTCCGCAAAAAACCACCACTTCTCTTTCGACGAGATCGACCGTGAAGTTCAGAAGTTCGACCTCGCCGTCTTCATGGGCGAGGGAGCCGTGCAGCAGGCGGCGACCCGCACAGAGCGCCTGGTCACGGTCTACACGACAGCACGGCCCATCATTGCCGCCGTCGCGGCGCTCCCGCTCATCCCCTCTACGTGGCGCGCAGTGTTGAGCGTGTTCATCGTTACGCTCGACGAGGTGGCCGCAAGTTTCAAAGCCGGCAAGGATCTCAGCGCCGGCGACGGTGGCGCGAACTCCGGGATGGAACCCAAACTGCCGGCCGCCATCGAGGTAGTCCCATGAAAGGATCAGGCATGATCATCGTCATCAAAGTTGCACGCGATGCTCGCTCGGGCCGGTTTACGACCCGCGACGATGCCCGGCACAATCCAGACCGGACGGTCGTCGAGACGATCAAAGTCCGAAGAAAAGCGCCACGGCGCGTGAAAAAGTAGCTGCTACACACCGGAGTCCGCGCAAGCGGGCTCCGGTCAATCTTCAGAAACACAAACTACTGTTATCTAGGGGTTCGGCCGAATATTTCGCGCTCAACTCGCAGCCTCAGGTCGTTCCAGTCCAACGTCACCAATTGGCCGCTATCGACCGCCGCACAACGGCGCTCCAACTCATCTGCCCACGCCTCCTCAACCGCATCCTCGGGAATGTCTTCGAGGCTTTCGATGATGCGTGCAGCCACTTCAGCACGCTCCTGCTCGGGGAGGTGGAGGACTTCGGCAAGTAACTCTTCCCTGTCTCGCATCGCGATTCGAATTCTATATTGGATGCGCGCCCGCGCGCCAATCGCGCACGCCAAGTAGCGCGAAAAGGAATCTTAAGCTAGCCGCCGCGGGCCGGTGCCGCGGCGAACTATCGGGGGCCGCGAAGCACTTTGCTGTGTCCTGATTATCGCGATGCTGCGACGCAGTGGCAGTGCGCTTGCCCGTCGTTGGCACAACCGCAATCAGGGACAAATCCGGCGCGGCAAGAAACGGATGCCTCCGTCATGCCCTCTTTGCTTGGACAGCGTTGAGAAACAGAGCTGACGGCAGGGTGCGAGGAAGCACACGAGAGCAAAAGCAACAATGCAATGGATTTCACGGAAACTACGAAAACATCACGCATGCGTTCGCCTCTTCTGTCAGGGTCGCGGAGGAGTGTAGCGTGCACGAGAATCATGTCAAGAACCTTAGAGGTGTCACTCGACGACGTGAGTCTGCCAAGGAATCTTAAAGTTTCTATTGACGGCCATCAAGTATACGTTTACATTACTCCATACCCAGCATGGAGATCGTATGCGTACAGCGAAGATGCGCTTCGTCAGGATAATTGCGGCGGTTTTGGCGGCCCTGGGCCCAGGAATCGTTTTCGCCGCGAAGCCACAGGTCACACCCTCGGCCCCTCCGGCCGTAGCCTCCGCCGGAGAAATTGGCGCGGCTCGCCTCTATAGCGTAATCGCCGCGTTGACAGTAACGGATCGGAAAGCGGTCTTTCGGGGATTGTCTCCGGACGTGAAGGCAGCCGTCTGGCGAGTGCATCTCGACAACTTCAAAGCAACGCATGCAATTTCGCCGGCGCAGGTTCAACTCATCGGCGCGATCCAAAGTTTTCTGACGCCAGACCTATTCGCGATCCCAAAGACTGATCCTGGGTGGGAAACTCAAGTACACGTTCCGCTAAAAATGCTCGAAGACAGCGCCCGAACGTTGTTCCCTCCAGATATGCTCGCCGCCGCCTTCGCGCAAATCGGCCCTGACGATCTTTCCGTATCTTCCAGTTCCCTCTCAACCGCGGCTAGTTTGAGGCCGGTTTCCGGTCCGATCGCTCAAATGGTGCCTGAATGCACATGTTCCGAAGTCTCGGACCAATGCTGGCTTGGAACATGTGGCGGAGCCATCTGTTATCGGAGCGAAGACGATTCGGGCTGCGGGTTCATGTGGCAATATAGATGCGACTCAAAGTGCCGGAGGGACTCATAATGTCAGCCGATCCGCCCCGAATCATTTCTTTTGCCGTTCCTGCGGGCGCCGTCTGTGGGGGCTTACTCATTCTAATCACCATTGCGTCCAGAAATGGGCTGCTGATGTACATTCCGTATGTTGTGCTCGGGATCGTCTGCGCATTCTATTTGCGAACTCAGTCGATTGAATTGTTTTCACGGCGGTTCAGTATCGCTTTCACCGCCTACGCCGTTGCGACGGCGATCATTGGGGTCTACATCAACGCATTCGTTAATCCGCGCGTCCTGCGCCCTCTCACGCTTCGCAACGTCGTCGGTCCGCTTGCCGCCATGATCGTTATCGGAGCGGTCGGCAGCGCCGTTGTGGCGCTGTTGGCTCACTCACCGCATCGCGATTCGGTTCAACGTTCACGCGTCACTGACTGAACGGCCCAAGTTCCGCGCGCCGCTATAATCGCGCGCCGATGAAGCCCACTCGCGCGCAACTGGAAGACGTCCTCGCTTCGCTTCGCGATCCGGGCTTGCGCTATGCGGATATTCGCTGGACGGCCACGCATGAGCAGCATGTTCGCGTTCGCAATGGGGAGGTGGAGACGTTGTCGTCGACCATCGACCGGGCCATTGGCGTGCGCGTGCTGGTCGGCGATGGGTGGGGGTTCGCGGCCAATAGCGATACATCCGAGGAGTCGTTAAGGAGGACGGCGCGGCGGGCGGTGGAGGTTGCGGCGGCGAGCAACATCGCCTCGACGCATCGCGTCGTGCTCAGTGAGGTCGAGCCGCATGTGGCCACGTGGGCGTCGGCGTACGAGATCGATCCGTGGTCGATTCCGCTCGAAAAGAAAATCGAGCATCTGCTCGCGTCGACCGACCCGATGCGCGGCGATGACCGCATCCACCAGGTCTCCGGCGATATCTCCTGCTACCGGCAGGAGAAGATTTTCGCGTCGACGGTGGGGAGCTACATCGAGCAGACCACGACTGAGATGGGCGGCGGCGTCGAGGCGGTGGCGATCGACGGCGGCGAGTTTCAGCGGCGCACGTATCCGAATCCGTTCGGCGGCGATTTTCAGGCCGCGGGGTGGGAGTTCATCGAGCGCCTCAACCTTCCGAAAAAAGCGCTCGACATCCGCGACGAAGCACTGGCGCTGCTGACCGCGCCGAAAACGCCGGCCGGACGCACGGACCTCATCGTCGGATCGGCGCAGCTCGCGCTGCAGGTTCACGAGTCTTGCGGCCATCCGACCGAGCTCGATCGCGCCATGGGGCTGGAGATTTCGCTGGCCGGCGGATCGTTTCTGCAGCCGTCGATGCTCGGCAATTTCCGCTACGGCTCGGAGCACGTCAACATCGTCGGCGACGCCACGATCCCAGGTTCGATCGGGTCGTTCGGCTTCGACGATGATGGTGTTCCCGCGCAGCGCTTTCACCTCATTGAGAAGGGGATGTTCGTCGGCTACCTCACCGGACGCGACACCGCGCCGGCCATCGGCCGCAAATCGAACGGCACTGTTCGCGCGGAAACCGCGGCGCGCATCCCGATCATCCGCATGACCAACATCAACCTCGAGCCGGGCGCGACGCCGCTGGCGGACATCATCGCGGACACGAAGCGCGGCATTTTCGTGGAGACGAACAAGTCGTGGTCGATCGACGATCTGCGTCTCAACTTCCAGTTCGGCTGCGAAGTTGCCTACGAAATCGAGAACGGCCGCCTCGGACGCATGCTGAAAAATCCGCTCTACACCGGCAACACGCCCGAGTTCTGGCGCTCGTGCGATGCGGTAGCGGATCGATCGAGCTGGCAGGTGTGGGGGCTGCCGAACTGCGGCAAAGGCGACCCGATGCAGACCATGCGCGTCGCCCACGGAGCGCCGGCGGCACGGTTTCGGAGCGTGGAGATGGGGTAAAGGTCAAAAACGAATGTTGAATGTTCAATGTTGAATGTTGAATGAAATGCTGGCCGAGCGCAGCCCATTCAACACTGAACATTCAACATTGAACATTCAACATTCGCATTTCCGATAATGCGCTCAGAACTTGATTCCTTCGCCATCCTCGACGCCGCGCTCACTGCCGCGAAGGACGCTGGTGCATCCGAGGCTGATGCGGTGTTCGAATCGACCGACCAGAACATCAGCCGGTTTGCGAATTCGAATCTGCACCAGAACATGTCGGAGGTCAGCGCGGAGCTGACGTTGCGGGTCATCGTCGACGACGCCATGGGCGTTGCGTCGACGACGGTGTTCGATGCCGATGAGATCGCGCGCACCGCAGCGCTGGCGCGCGAGGCCGCCAAGCACGCCGATGCGCTGCAGAACTTCAGCGGACTGTATCGCGCCAACGAGCCGCTGCCGGACGTGCGCACGTTCGACGACGCGACCGCCGCGATCGCGCCGGCGGCGAAGGCGCGCGCGCTGCGGGAGATGTTCGATCGTGGTTTGAACGCCGGCATTCAGTTCGCCGGCGCGTATGGAACGGGCGCGTCGTCGATCGCGGTCGCGAATTCGCACGGCGTCCGGCGCTACTGCACGGTCACGTCGTCCGACGCGACGGTGATCGCCATCGGCGCGAACGGCTCCGGCTACGCCACGGCGCTCGACCGCAGCAACGTCGACGTCGTCGCGCTCGGCGACGAAGCGACGTTCAAAGCGACGCTGTGCGGAGACAGGGTCGAAGACATCGAGCCTGGCGCGTACGACGTCATCCTCGAGCCGCCCGCAACCGCTGAAGTCGTCGACTGGATGAACCTCATCACGCTCAGCGGCTCCGCGTACGACGACGGCTCCTCGTTCTTCGTGAACAACGTCGGCAAGCAGGTCGTCGGCACGAACTTCACGCTCGCCGACGACGCGCTCGATCCCGCCTTCCTCCCGTTTCCATTCGACCTCGAAGGGCTGCCGAAGCGGCGCGTGGCGTTGATCGAACGCGGCATCGTGCGCACGCCGGCGGTCGACAAGGTCTACGCCGACCGTCTCCACTTTCCCCCCACCGCCACCTGCTGGAACCTCGGCGGGACCGAGCACGGATCGGCCTTTCACCTCGCGATCGACGGCGGCGATGCCACGCGCGAAGAGCTCATCCGCTCCACGAAGCACGGCATCTGGGTCACGCGCTTTAATTACGTGAACGGCCTGCTCGAGCCGAAGAGCGCGCTGATGACCGGCACCACGCGCGACGGCACCTTCCTCATTCGCGACGGCGAAGTCGTGGCGCGCCTGCCGAACCTGCGCTGGACGCAGTCGATCGTCGAAGCCTTCTCGCGCATCGAAGGGCTGACGCGCGAACGCCGCCGCGTCGCCACCTGGTACAACCACTTCGGCGGTACGATCGCGCCGGTCATGAAAATTAGCGGTTGGAACTTCACAGGGAAGCAGTCGGCGGTGTGAGGAACGTCAAAAGCGAAATGTTGAATGTTGAATGTTCAATGTTGAATGTTGAATGAGAGCGGGGGCCGGCGGCAGACCGAAGGTCATTCAACATTGAACATTCAACATTCACCATTCAACATTTGCTTTAGATCACGCCACTGGCACAACCCTCGCTCCGCCGACGCTGACGATTCATGTCTCAGTACATCCTTCGCCGATTCCTGCAGATGATTCCGATTACCTTCGGGATCCTGACGCTCGTGTTTTCGCTGATCCACATGATCCCGGGCGATCCGGCCGTGCAGATCGCCGGCGAAAGTGCGCGGCCGGAGGACGTCGCGGCGGTGCGCAAGGCGCTTGGACTCGATCAGCCGCTCTGGACGCAGTACGTCCACTACGTCACGCACGTCGTCCGCGGCGACTTCGGCACCTCGTTCCAGACGAATCTCAGCGTGGCCGATCAGATCAAGCAGCGCTATCCGGCCACGATCGAGCTGGCCATGGGGTCGATGTTCATCGCGCTGCTGGTCGCGTTTCCGCTCGGCATCATCTCGGCCATCTACCGAAACTCCTGGATCGACAACGTGGCGCGATTCTTCGCGCTCATCGGCGTCTCCATGCCCAGCTTTCTATTCGGACCGCTGCTCATCATCGCATTCGCCATCAACCACGAATGGTTTCCCGTATCGGGACGCGAGGCGGGACTCAGATCGCTGGTCCTGCCTTCGGTGACCATGGGACTGGCGCTCTCCGCAATCCTGACGCGCATGATCCGCATCTCGCTCGCGGATGAGCTGACCCAGCTCTACGTCACGACCGCCGTGGCGAAAGGCGTCACGCGTGCGCGCGCCATCTTCCGTCACGCGATGAAGAACGCGCTGATTCCCGTCATCACTGTGCTCGCGCTGCAGTTCGGATCGCTTCTCACCGGCGCCATCATCACCGAGCAGATTTTTTCGTGGCCGGGATTGGGCCGCCTGCTGCTCACGTCGATCTCCAACCGCGACTATCCGCAGGTGCAGGCCTCAATCCTCGTCATCGCGTTGACGTACATCCTCGTGAACTTTGCCAGCGACCTGCTGTACGGGGTCGTCGATCCAAGAATTAAGCTGGAATGAGGGCGTAGGGAGTCGGCCGTCGGGGGTTAGAAGTTCCCGACACCCGACACCCGACAGCCAAACGAATGAAACGCCTTCTAAGAAACTTCGCCTTCACCGCCGGACTGCTGTTGACGGTCGCGCTGGTGCTCGTCGCCATCGCCGCGCCTCTGCTGTCTCCGTTCGATCCGAATACGCAGGACACAATCCGCCGCCTCGAGCCACCGTCGCACGGACATCCCCTCGGCCTCGACGATCTCGGGCGCGACGTTCTCTCGCGCATCATCTGGGGTTCCCGCGTGTCGTTGCGCGTGGGATTCAGCGTCGTGATCCTCGCCTCGCTCATCGGCGTCACACTCGGCGCGATGGCGGGTTACTTCGGCGGATGGATGGACACGCTGATCATGCGCATCACCGACATCCTGCTGGCCTTCCCCGGCATCCTGCTCGCCATCGCGCTGGTGGCTGTGCTCGGACCGAGCCTCAACAACGTCGTACTGGCGCTGGTGGTAATCGGCTGGGTCGGCTACGCGCGCCTCGTGCGCGGGCAGGTTCTGAAAGTGCGCGAGATGGAGTACGTCGTCGCCGCGCGCGCGATGGGCGCCCGCTCGCCGCGCGTGATCATGCGTCACGTGCTGCCGAACGTGATCAACCCGTTGATCGTGATGGCCACGCTCGGGCTGGCCGGAACGATTTTGTCCGAGGCCGCGCTGTCATTTCTTGGACTCGGCGTTCAGCCTCCGACGCCATCGTGGGGCGCGATGCTGACCTCCGGCCGCCGCTACCTCGGCCTCGCCAACCATCTCGCCATCTGGCCCGGCATCGCCATCATGCTCGCCGTGATGGGCCTCAACTTTCTCGGCGACGGCCTCATCGACGCCCTCGATCCGAAGTACCGCAAGGACATGTAGTGCGTCCCACGTAGCGCCGACGGCTCGTCGGCTGGACCGCCAGCGGCTCGCTGGCGCTTCGCGACTTGCCGCCGAGCCGGCGCTACGGCTGGCGCTTCATGAACAGGACTACCGGCCGCGCGGGACCGTCGCGGAACGTGCGTACCGGCGCGTAGCCGTTGGCGCGCAAGGCCTCGGTGCGCGACGGAACATCGAGATCCGTTTCGTACAACCCGACCGCATCCGCGTTCACCTCGGACAATTTCTCCGGCGGCGTGCCGACGTCCGACATCGCAATCTTGTCGCCGAGGTAAAGCTTGTCGCCGTAGGACCAGAGTTGGGAGGCGGCGATGGAGTGGATCGCCGGATTCGACGCAATCCATTGCGCCGCCATCACTGACGGCTGCGATTTTCGCGTGAGGAGGCGAAGCCCGTGAAGATCCCACACGATTGAAATCGCCACAAGAGCGACAGCGACCTGGGAACGCGGGCGTCCCGCCCGCTGTGGATCACGCTCAGCACCTGCCAAGTCCGGCGGGCAAGATGCCCGCGCTCCCAGGCGCGTGAATCCGATCGCCGCGGCGATGCAGAGAAACGGAATCATCACCTGCAGGTAGCGCAGCTCTTTGTGTTTGATCGCCGAAAAAACGATGAGCGGGATGACGATGAACCAGATCGCCCGACTGCGGCGCGCGTACCAGAGCAGCGGCAGCAGCGCCGGCGAGCACCAGCGAACGATGTTGGCGAGGTACCACCACGGCGCCTGGTACTTCACGCGCGACGCAAAGTCCGGCGCGACGAGCGTGAGATGCGCGAATTTGATCGCGCTGGCGAAGGGAGTGCCCCAGGTGATCCAGTCGTAGATGCCGACGGTGAGGATGATCGACACCGCACAACCTGCGAGCAAAAGTCCTGTCATCCTGAGCCGCCGGAGGCGTCGTAGCCGAAGGCGGAGCGCCGAAGGACGGTCGAAGGACCCCCCGATTGAATCCCGGAAAGGGCGGGGGTCGTTGCTACCGGCTGGGGGTCCTTCGACCGTCCTGCGCGACTCCGCGCTTCGCGCTACATCGCTCCGGCGGCTCAGGATGACAGCCAACACTGGTGCAAGGAACACGATCTCGCTGAAGCGATCCGCGAATGCCACTCCGATCAGCGCTCCCGCCGCAAACGGCCATCGATCGACAATCAACGCCGCTGCGACGACGCATGCCGCGGCCAGCGTTCGCGGATAGACCGTGCTCCCGAAACTCAGTGGAATCCAATGCATCGCGAAGAGCAGCGCGGCCACGATCGCGGCGCGTTCGTCGCACCAGCGCAGCGCCAGGCGATACACCAGCCAGATCGTCAACGACGACAGCGCGATGAACGGCAGCGACGCGAGAAAAATCATCGTTCGCGTCGAAACGCCGCGCGACAAAAACACCACCGGCGCCACCACCACGTCCGGCACGAACAGATTGCGGATGTCCCACGGCGTGTACGCCAATCCGCGCGCGCGCCGGAAGGCCTCGGACAACACTTCGACATCGTCTCCGGTCAGGAATCCGTAGTAACGCCAGGCCAGCCAAAGCTGCGCGGCGGCCGATACCGCGATGATCGCCGCCAGCGCCTTACGCATCACCGATCAGCGCCAGAAACTCATCCTCGGTCAGCACCAGCACGTTGAGCGACTTCGCTTTTTCGAGCTTCGAGCCGGCCGCTTCGCCAGCGACGAGATACGACGTCTTCGCCGATACCGATCCCGACGGCTTGCCGCCTTCGCGCTCGATCAGCTTGTGGATCTCGTCGCGCGAATACCGCGACAACGTGCCGGTGACCACGAGCGTCTTGCCAGCGAGGCGATCGCCGGTCACCGCGGAAACGTGCCGTGGCGCGACGCCGAGACGCAGCATCTTTTCGATGCGCTCCCGATTGGCCGGAACCGAGAAGTAGAACGTGATCGCCTCCGCCACTTTCGGTCCGATCTCCGCAACCTCCACCAACTCCTCGGTGGTCGCATTCATCAGCGCCTCGATCGATCCGAAGCGATTGGCCAGCAGCTTTGCGGCGCGCTCGCCAACCATGCGGATGCCGATCGCGAAGATCACGCGCGACAGCTCCGCGGTCTTCGACTTCTCGATCCCCTCGGCCAGTTTGCGCGCCGACAGCTCGCCTTTGCCCGGCAGCTTCGCCACATCCTCTTCGCGCAGTTCGTAAAGCGATGCGTAGTCGGTGATGAGATTCGCGTCGAGCAACTGCGTGATGGTCTGGTATCCGAGGCCCTCGATGTCCATCGCCTTGCGCGCGCCGAAGTGGAAGAGCGATTCGCGCACGATGGCCGGGCAGCCCTGATTGATGCAGCGGATGGCCACCTCGCCTTCGAAGCGATGCGTCGGCTCGTGACAGGCCGGGCACTCCGTCGGCAGTGGAACCGGCTCCGTTCCGGCGGGCCGTTTCGCGATCAGCACGTCGACGACTTTCGGGATGATGTCGCCGCCCTTCTCGACGACGATGGCATCGCCGACGCGCACGTCCTTGCGCGCCACTTCGTCGAAATTGTGCAGCGATGCGTTGACGACTTTCGTTCCGCCGATATGCACCGGATCGAACTCCGCGACCGGCGTCACCGCGCCCGTCCGCCCCACGTACAGATTGATGGCGCGCACGACCGTCTCCGCCGCCTCGGGTGGGTACTTGAACGCGATCGCCCATCGCGGCGCCTTCGACGTAGCGCCGACCTCCTGCTGTTGCGCGCGGCGATTGACTTTGATGACGATGCCGTCGATGTCGAAGGTGAGGTCGTGGCGCTGCTCGCGAATCGTCTCGATGAACGTTTCAACCTCGGTCAGATTCGCAAACACGCCGCGCTTCGGATTCAGCGGAAATCCCATCTTCGCCAGCAACTCGTACGCCTCGGACTGCGACGTCACGCGAACGTCGTCCGCCGCGACGAGGTGATAGACGAACGCGCTGAGCCGGCGCTGCGCGACCAACTTCGGATCCTTCTGCCGCAACGATCCAGCCGCGGCGTTGCGAGGATTGGCGAGCACCGGCTGGCCCGCTTCTTCGAGCTGATCGTTGAGGATCTTGAAATCAGCAGCCGAGATGTAGATCTCGCCGCGCACCTCGACGCGCTTGTACTTCGTATCGATCTTCAACGGCAGCGCGCGGACGGTGCGCACGTTCACCGTCACATCGTCGCCGCGCACACCGTCGCCGCGGGTCGCAGCGCGAGACAACGCCCCGTTTTCGTAGAGCAGATCGATCGAGACGCCATCGATCTTGAGCTCGGCCTCGTACTCGACTTCGTCGACGCCGAGACCCTTCTTCACGCGCGCATCCCACTCATGAAGCTCCTCGAGCGTGTACGCGTTCTCGATCGACAGCATCGGCGGCTCGTGGATAACCGTGGCGAAATCGCCGGTCATCGGCGCGCCGCCGATGCGCTGCGTGGGCGAGTTGGCATCGGCAAACTCCGGATGCGCTGCCTCCAGCTCCTGCAACCGCTTCAGCCGCTGATCGAACTCGAAGTCGCTGATCTCCGGCGCGGCCTCCTGGTAATAGAGCCGGTTGTGCCGCTCCAGCTCCGCGCGCAATTTCTCGATCTCTTTCTTCGGCGTCATTGCGGCCTGGAAAGATACCGCGACCGGTCCACCGTTTTCTCGATGAATCCCATCGCGCGCAATCGCTCGTCCATCGTTGCGAGGAACGCTCGCCGCCCCTTGATCAGGTTCAGGTTCAGCGCCACGAAACGCATGCCGCGCGCGGTGTCGTAGTAGACGATCATGCGGTCGCCGCCGATCATCTGTTCCGTTCCTCGAAGATCCGACCAACGCAACGTCCGCGAACGAAACTGGTGCAGCGGCCGCAGCGTCAGCGTCTCCTCCCGCACCTCGGCCACCGCACGCTGCGTCCCGAGCCAGACCTTCAGTCCACCGATCCAAAGCGTGGCGATGTACGCCCAAACTGCGCGCTCGCCGATCCAGCCGTAGCGCGCGTTCGGATTTGCGATCAACGCAATAATAATCGCCGCCGTTACGCCAGCCGCAACGAGAACGATCGACGCGCCCGCTCGCCGAACCCACGGCCGGAACGCGTAAGTCTCAGCGGGTGCAGTCATTGCCACCCGCGGTCCGATGCCGTAATCTGTTGAAACGACTAAGCCTGAGGCCGGTATGCGTTTCGCATAATGGCCTTACGAAACCGGGTAGCGACACAACCTCATGACTGGAAAAATCGACGGAAGCGGCCGAAAGATATTGGTCATTGACGACGACCTCGCCATCCGCGTCCTGCTGCAGGCGGTGCTCAAACGGATGAAGTTCACGGTCGATCTGGCCGAAGACGGGCAGGTCGGGCTGGACAAGTTGAAGCATGACGGCTCGTACGACCTGATTCTCCTCGATCTGATGATGCCGCGCGTGAACGGCTACGAGTTCATCGACCGCGTCAGGAAGGAGTACCCCGGTCAGCGGCCGCACATCATCGTCTTCACCGCGGCGGGAAAACGCGGCGTCGAGAAGATCCCCGCGGACTCGGTCTGCAACTCGATCCTCAAGCCGTTCGATCTCGAGAAGTTCATCGAGATGATCGGCGAGTGCCTTGTCGAATCGCACGACGGTCACGGCGTGCTGCCGCCCGCCTGAGCGAGCTTCCACTCGATCTGCCGGATGATGCCGAGGAGGATGGTGGCCTCGCGGCCGTCGAGGTCGGCGCGCGCGGAGATGGCGCGCAGCTCGTCGTACACGCGATACGGATTGTCGCCATGCAGAAATCCGACTTCGACGAGCAACGCCTGCACGCGCTCGTGCAGCCGCTCAATCCGCGCCGCCGTGGCCAGCTCGCGAGGTTCCACCGCGCGCGACGTCGTCGATAGCTCGTAGCAGAAAACGCCTACGGACTGCGCAAGGTTCATCGTCGGAAAATTCGGTGACGTCGGAATGACAGCCGTGTGCTGGCACTGCACGACTTCTTCGCGTGTGAGGCCTTTGTCCTCGCGCCCGAAGACGAGCGCCAGGGTCTGATCGCCGATCGACGCGAATTTCTGCGCGACTTCCACCGGCGTCAGATCGACCGGCGTGGTCCGCTCGCGGTCCGAGGTCGTGGCGACGGTGATGTGCGCATCGGCCACCGCGTGATGCAAGGTCGGCGCGAAGTGCGCCTGTTCGACGACGTCGTCCGCGCCGCTCGCCCACCACCCCGCCAGCGGATGCAAATTCGGATGGCGTCCGACGATCCAGAGATCGTCGAACCCAAAGTTTTTCATCACACGCGCGGCGGCGCCAACGTTGCCGGCTTCGCGCGGCTCGACAAGAACAATGCGTAAGGGCATTGCTCCGAGTCTATCGCGGCCCAACGTAGCGCCGGCTGCGCTACGTTGGCGGCGTTACGTGGCCGCGAATCGTCTCAGCGCCGCGAGCATCCGATCGACATCCCCGCGCTCCGTGCGCGGATTGATCATCGTCACGCGCAACACGCGTTGACCTTTGAGGACAGTCGACGTGATCCACGCCTGCCCGGATCGAATCAAACGTTCGCGCAACTCGGCATTCGTCGCGTCGTCGCTGCGATGGCGGAAACAGAAGATGTTGAAGTCCGGGACGTGCATGGCTTCGAAATCGGACGACGCCACGACCGCGTCGTACAGGTAGCGAGTCAGATCGGTCACGTGCTCCATCGCCGAGACGAACGGCTGCGTTCCGAACATCTGCAGCGTCAGCCACAGCTTGATCGCGTCGGCGCGCTTGGAGCACTGGATGGTCATCTCGCCGATGTTGTCGCTGGCGCGCTCGGCGTTGAAAAGGTACGGCGCATCGGCTTCGAAGGCGCGGCGCAGCCAGCGGCCGTCGCGCACGAGGACCACGCCCATGGCCAGCGACATCCAGAGCATCTTGTGCGGGTCCCAGGCGAGGGAGTCGGCGAGGTCGAGACCATCGACGAGAGGACGCAGCCGCTCACTGAGCACGACCGACGCACCGTGCGCGGCATCGACGTGCAGCCAGGTGTCGTGTCTGTCGCGCAACGCCGCGATGGCGCGGAGATCGTCGAAGGCGCCGGTGGCCGTGGAGCCCGACGTCGCCACGATCGCCATCACCTTGCGTTCGCGCAGGGCGGCGGCGAGGACATCCAGATCGAGACGATGCTGATCATCCGTCGCAACCTTCACGACGTCATCCGACGCAATCCCCATGATCGACGCCGCGCGCGCGATCGAATAGTGCGCATCGGCGGAGCAGAGAATGACCGGGCGCGAGGGAGTCGGGGGTCGAGAGTCGGGGGTCGAAGCGTGATTCTTCTCCGACACCCTACTCCCGACGCCCGACTCCCTTTTCGAGTTCCAGTGCGCACGTGCAGCCAGCAGCGCGGTGAGATTCGCAGCCGAGCCGCCGGAAACGGCCGTGCCGAGGGATGTGGCGGGATAGCCGGCGCGATCGGCCAGCCAGCGGACCACCTCCTGCTCGATCACCGTCCCGATCGGACTCATCTCCCACACCGCGGTCGACTGGTTCAACGTCGAGATCACCAGGTCGGCGATGACGGACGTCGGAAACGGCGGACAGACCTGATGCCCCATGTACGCGGGATGGTGTAGCTGAATGGCGTTCTCCATCAGATCCCGTAACAACGCCATCCCATCGGCGCCGCCGCGGTCGTCGATGCGCACGCGCGCGCGCAACTCGTCCGGCGTCTGCCAGTCGACGACGCGCCGTCCGGCGATGCCCTCGACATGATCGAAGAGCGCATCGACAGTCTGGTGCGCCAGCGCGCGCATATCGGAGTCGTAAAGCGTTTTCACCACGGAGGCACAGGGTACACAGAGAAAGCCCCTCTGTGCTCTCTGTGCTCTCTGTGTCTCTGTGGTGAAATGCTGTTATGCGAACAAAACTCTTCATCCTTCTCGCCTTCGCGGCGACCTTCGCCTCGGCACAGGTGACCTACATCAAGACCAGCTCACTCATCGATGGACGTTCGGACGCGCCGAAAGAGAATCAGGTCATCGTCATCCGCGGCAATCGCATCGAGAGTGTCGGCGCGACGGCAATCCCGGCGAGCGCGCGGGTCATCGACCTCACCGGCATGACCGTGATGCCGGGCCTGATCGATTCGCATACGCACATTTTTCTGCAAGGGGAGGATCCGGCCGAGGGCGGCTACGACGCGCAGTTGTTGAAGTACAGCCTCGCGTATCGCGCGGCGCGGGCCACCGTCTCCGCCAGGCGGGCATTGGAGCAGGGCTTCACGACCATCCGCGACGTCGAGACCGAGGGCGCGGGATACGGCGACATCGGCATCAAGCAGGCCGTCGATGAGGGACGCATTCCCGGCCCGCGCATCTTCGCCTCCACGCGCGCCATCTCCACGACTGGCGGCTACAACCTGGAGGGATACGCGCCGGAGATCGCGGTGCCGAAGGGCGCGCAGCTCATCGACGGCCCTGTCGAGGCGCGCAAGGCCGCGCGCGAGCAGCTCGATCACGGCGCGGACTGGATCAAGGTCTATATGACGCACCGCTCCTGGCTTGATCAACACGGCAATCTGATCTCGCAACCGACGCTGACCGTGGACGAGTTGCGCGCCATCGTCGATGAGGCGCACGGCTGGAAGCGCAAGGTGGCCTGCCACGCCTACAACGGCGATGGGCTGCGCCGCGCGCTCGACGGCGGATGCGATTCGATCGAGCACGGCCTCGAGCTCACCGACGACAACATCGCCCAGATGCTGAAGCAGGGAACGTGGTACGTCCCGACGCTGGCCGTCTACTACGATCACAACGCACCGCCTGACACGCCCGCCGGCCGCCGCGACGCGAAACGCGTCTCGCTGCACGAAGCCTCATTCCGCAAAGCGCTGAAAGCGGGCGTAAAAATCGTCTTCGGAACCGACGTCGGCGGCTTCGCCTGGACCGAACCGATCGCCCAGGAGTTCGACAAGATGGTCGCCTTCGGCATGACCCCGATGGACGCCATCCGTTCCGCCACCTCCCGCGCCGCCGAGATGCTCGACGCATCGAACGACGTCGGCAACATCGCCCCCGGCGCCTACGCCGACCTCATCGCCGTCGACGGCGACCCCCTCCGCAACATCCACCTCCTGCACGACGTCCCCTTCGTGATGAAAAATGGCGAGGTGGTGAAGGAACGGAGGATTCGGGCATTGAGGGAGGCGATCAAATGAACGAGGCTGATTTCCATGAATTGATCGAGAGCGTCCGCGAGGCCGGCCGGATTCTCCGCGGCGAAGCAGCGCCGAGCCGCGAGTTTTTCTTCACGCCGGAAGACGTGCAGCCGATTCGGGAACGCTTAAAAAACTCGCAGAAGGGCTAAGGAGACACAGAATGTTCGGATCACTCGGAATGCCGGAAGTCCTGGTCATCATCGCCATCGCAGTCGGTGTCGTCTGGCCTGTGTCGCGGATCTGCGCGAAAGCCGGCTACTCTCTGCTGTGGTTTCTCGCGCTCGCGGAGTGGCCGCGGAAGAATCAGCCGCCGGCCTGACGCGAGCGTGACTGGAGCCCAGGAACTACTCATTGAAGAATGTTCGCTCCCGGAATGAATACCGCGAGACCGAGCCACGGCGACTTCCATAAGCTCTTCGATTTTTTGAGGCGTCATCGGCACGCCGGCGACTTTCTTCAGGGACATGGTTCCTCCAGCTGACTGCGGCGAATGAGGGTCCTGGGAAAACTATTTCTATTCGCAGCCCTGGAGGCCGGCGCCCTCGTGCGCGATGAGGAGCGCCGGCGTGACGAAGAGCAGGATCGTCGCGATGAGGACGACCGGGACCAGCACCGCGAGCAGAATCGCGGCGGCGACCAGGAAAATGATGACGCGGCTGTTCATCGGGTGCGGACGAGGATAACCGAGATTTACGCGTCCGGTTGATCGTCGCCGGCGCCGAGGACGTCTTCGAGCGATTTGGCCGGGTGGTATTCGCGGATCAGGGCGTCCCAGGCGGCGAGGTATTGCTCGCGCGGGATGCGGTAGCGGCGCGTCAATTCGCCGTGCGGCGCATCGCCTTCGAGGATGAAGACGTCGTTGCCTTGCGCGAAGATGACGATGCGCCAGGCTTCGTCGGCGTCTTCGAACGGTTCGTCGTCGATGCCGAGGGGGATGTCGTCGTGGGTGAAGTGGCGGAGGTCGCGATCGGCGTGGTCCCAGGCGGGGAAGCCGGCCAGGTGGCCTCGGGTGCGGCTCATCATCTGAATATGCAGGCCGCCTTCGGGTTCTTCGCGGAGCGTCAGGTAGAAATCAGTGACGCGCGCGGCGTCGTCAAGATCGAAATCCATCGTTAGTGCGGTGAGACGATCGTTACCTGTTGTGTGTCGTTGTTGGTGATGCTGAGCATGCCCCAGATGGGCGGCGCACCGATTGGGTACCCGGCGCTCGTGACGGTCATATTCGTTGGATTGTTGCTGGCTTTCGTAAGCAGCGACGTCACGTCCATGGTGCCGAACCACATCGCGGTGCCGGGGATTTTCGACACCGTCATCGGCTGCTGCTGACCCGGGATGGAATCGACGACGGCGATGAATTGCGGAAAATCGCCCAGCGACCAGAGACGCAGCGTGACGCGGTAGCGTGGATCGCCGGGCAGGTTCATGAAGCGCAGCTGTCCTCTGAAGTCGTGCTCGCGCACGACCGGCACCTCGGTGCCCGCGGTTTGCGATTGACGCGATATGTCGTGAATGCGGGACGCGAACGAGAGTGTGTCGGTCGTGCCGCGGAGCGCGTAGAGCACGTGCCCCCACGGATTGCCGTCGTTGATCAACTGCTTCGAGCCGGGGCTGAACCGCTGCGAGCAGCCACTACACGGAAGCGGATCGCGGAAGAATGCCTGCGACACGTTCGCGCTGATGAAGCTCTCGGTCAGCCATTGTGAGCCGAGGGCGCCCGGGCCCTGGAAAGACACTGGAAAGAGGATCGGCTCGAACACGGCTGGATCGGCCGCAGCTGGGTCGTAGTAGATCAGCGCAGCTTTCGAGGTCAGCGTGCCGAACTTCGAATTGACGGTCACGTCGACGACCCCCGGGGCGTGCGGCGGCGCGTCGGCGAAAAGTGCGCCGTCGATATTCCCATTCGCAGGCACCGTTACATCACCGATCGTCAGCGTTGCGCCCGTGAGAAAGAATGGATTCGACAATCCGATCGACCCGCCGGTTATCGGTACGGCATAGGTAAAGATGTTCAGCGTCTCCGCGTCGCGAACGATCAGCGGCGCGCGCGCCAACTCCGTCGAGGTTGAACCCGCATCGGCGACGAGAATGACCGTGTAGCCGCCGGGCGGCACGATTCCCATGTGAAACGTCCGCGTGTAGGGGCCGGTGGATTGCGCGCAGAGAACGCCGGGTGGCGGAGTGGCGTCGAAGTGCAACGTGACCGTGGTGGCCGCGATGACGACGCTCTTCACCAGCGGGAGACAAGCGTTCGGCCAAACACCGGTGACGATCGCGTCGACGGACCGGCTACCGGTCGGATTGGGCGGATCGAAACGGATCGTTTCGGCGGCAGCGGCCGTGGTCAGAAGAAGCAGTGCGACGAAGGTGGAAAGGAGGCGGAGCATTCAGTCGTTGGATTCGATCCGGTAGTTTGGCGCTTCCTTCGTAATGACCACGTCGTGCGCGTGCGACTCACGCAGCCCCGCCGCGGTGATGCGGACGAACTGCGCTTTCGTGCGCAGATCCTCGATCGTGCGCGAGCCGGTCAGGCCCATGCCGGAACGGAGGCCGCCGACGAGCTGCGGGATCATGGCGCTGAGCGATCCCTTGTACGGCACCTTCCCCTCGATCCCCTCGGGCACCAGCTTCGACACCTCATCGGCGTCTTCCTGGAAGTAGCGGTCCTTCGAGCCGGCCTGCATCGCGCCGATCGAGCCCATGCCGCGATAGGCCTTGAACGTGCGGCCCTGGTAGAGGATCGTCTCGCCGGGCGCTTCGTCGGTGCCGGCGAAGAGGGAGCCGATCATCACGCAGTGCGCTCCGGCGGCGATGGCTTTGGTGATGTCGCCGGAGAACTTGATGCCGCCGTCGCTGATGATGGGGATGTCGAATTTCTCCGCGGCGCGCGCGCACTCCATGACCGCGCTGATCTGCGGCACGCCGGCGCCGGCCACGACTCGCGTGGTGCAGATGGAGCCGGGTCCGATGCCGACCTTGATCGCGTCGACGCCGAGGGCGATGAGGTCGCTGGCGCCTTCGTAGGTGGCCACGTTGCCGGCGATGAGTGGCGTGTCGGGGAAAAGCTTCTTGAACTGCCGAATCACGTCCATCACGCCGTTCGAATGCGCGTGCGCGGAGTCGATCACAACCACGTCCACTTTCGCGTCGATCAGCGCGCGGGCGCGGTCGAGGCCTTCTTTGCCGACGCCGATCGCGGCGCCGACGCGCAGCCGGCCGAGGGAGTCTTTGGCCGCGTTCGGGTAGCGCAGCTTTTTCTGAATGTCCTTGACGGTGATCAAACCCTTGAGATCGCCGTGCATATCGACGACGAGCAGCTTCTCGATGCGATGTTGATGGAGAACTTCGCGGGCCTGCTCCAGCGTCGTGCCGACCGGAGCGGTGATCAGGTTCTCCTTCGTCATCCGCTCGGCGATGGGGAGATCGAAGCGCGTCTCGAAACGGAGATCGCGATTGGTGAGGATGCCAACGAGCTTGCCATTCGCGTCCGTCACCGGCACGCCGGAAATCTTGTACTTGGCCATCACCTGCAGCGCCTCGGTGATGGTCTGCCACGGCCGCATGGTGACGGGATCGACGATCATCCCCGCTTCCGACCGCTTGACCTTGTCCACTTCCTCGGCCTGCGCATCGATCGGCATGTTCTTGTGCACGATGCCGAGTCCGCCCTGCTGGGCCATGGCGATCGCCAGCCGCGCCTCGGTGACGGTGTCCATGGCCGAGGAGATGATGGGGATGTTCAGGCGGATGTCGCGGGTGAGCTGCGTGCCGACTTCGACGAAGTTGGGATGGATGTCGGACTTGGCGGGACGGAGGAGCACGTCGTCGAACGTGAGGCCGACTTCGATGGCCTCGGCGAAGCGTTCGGACGGCAGCGGGTCGCGTCGCTCGATCTCATGAAGATCGATGCGGCCGATGACAGGCATGTCTTTGAGAACCCGTTCGTCGCTCATGCGCGCCCCCTTGAAGTGAGTATAGAACAGCGGTTGAGTGCACCGTAATTGCACGCCGCAACGCCTGCTCATGCTCTTCACGATTGAACAACGACCTCTCACCGACGCCGCCGGGCGACCGGTATCGAGCGCTGCCGCAGCGGTGTCGTTTCATGCGATCGAAGCGGAGTCAGCCGCGGATGCGATCCGCGGTTTTGCCAGCGAACATCGCGGCGAGATCATCGGCGAGATCAGGAAGTTCCCCGGATTCCACGCCGTAGCGACGATGCGCAGGGCGGACGGCGTGGACACGCTGCAGGCAGCGCCGTCGAGCCAGCAATTCGCGCCGACACTGTCATCCTGAGCCGCCGAAGGCGTTGGAGCGCGAAGCGCGGAACGCCGGAGGACGGTCGAAGGACCCCCCACCTGCTAACGGGCGGCGGGCTGCGCGTCAATCAAAAGGGTTAGCAAGTGGGGGGTCCTTCGACCGTCCTCCGCGGGTCGGCGCTAACGCGCCTCAACCGCTCCGGCGGCTCAGGATGACAGTGCTACTTCCCGCCCACCGTCGCGACCAGCTTTTGCACCTCGGGATCATCCGGCCGCATTTTCTGCAGCTTCGCCGCGATCACGCGCGCTTCGTCCGGTCGGTGGAGGTCGATGAGCGCGATGGCCTCGTTGAATAGCGGCTGCCATTGATCGGGGGCCATCGCCGCGGAGCGCTGGAACTCCGCCAGCGCCTTCTCCGGCTGATTCGTTTGCTTATAGCAGATGCCGAGGTCCATGCGGACGGCGGCGTCGTCCCTCACGGCCAGCGCTCGCTGGAGGTACTCGGCCGCCTGCGGGAACTTCGCCGCCTGCATGTACATGTCGCCGAGCTGCACGAGCGCATCGGCATCGTTCGGGTTCTTGGCCACGGCCGCTTTGAGCGACGCCAGTTGCTGCATCACGGTGCCCATCGGATTTCCGGCGGCGGTATCGCTGGCCGTGGGCGGAGTTTCGACCGGCGCTGCATCGGCGGCCACGGGCGCTCCGGCCAGTTTCGACTGCGCGATCTTCGGCCCGATCACGAAACTGCCGAGGGTGAGCCCGAGGAGGAACCCGCAGGCGGTGAAGATGATCGTCTCTCGTTTCATCGAAGTTCGACATCCTAAACGATCGAGGTGCGCTACGATCTGCCGAACTTCCTGAAGGATCGCGATAAGTCCGCCTGGAAAAGCGAGGAATGCGAATGCCCTACTTTCCGCCACGAAGGAACTTCAGTTCGCTTTCGATCAGAGACCTTCTCGACGCGCGCGACGCGTATCACGTCCACCTTGCGCATTACGACACCGTCATCGGCACCGCCATCGGCCGGTATCTCCTTCGGCCGAAGGAGGCGAGGGACTGGCGCGGTCAGGTCACCGAAACGGAGCCGCGCACGCTGGCGAATTCGGTCGTGCGGCCCTGGTCGTGGCCGTGCATTCTGGTCTTCGTCCGTGAATGGATTCCGCTCAAAGATCTGAAGATCGGCGAGAAGATCCCCGACGTTCTCTACCTCGGCGACGGCCGCGCCGTTCCCACCTGTGTCGTGTACGCGCCGCTCGACGAAGGGCCGGGCCGCGACATTCGTAATCTCTCGTTTCCTTCGGGCCTGATCGGCGGCGGCTACAGCGTCGTCACCGAGGTCCAGGGCGCGGAACACGTCGGTTCCCTCGGCTGCCTCGCTTCCGACGGCGACATGACCTACGCCGTCACCAGCCGCCACGTCACCGGCGAGCAGGGCCGCGAGATCTACAGCATCATTCGCGGCAAACGAACCCGGATCGGCGTCAGCGATTCCGTGCAGGTGCGCCATCTGCCATTCAGCGCCGTCTATCCCGGCTGGCCTGGCGACCGCGTCTACGTGACGATGGACGTCGGACTGGTTCGCATCGACGACATCACCAACTGGACGGCGCAGGTCTACGGCATTGGCGAGCTCGGCGACGTCGCCGATCTCAACGTCGACACGATCTCGCTCGATCTCATGGGCTGCCCGGTCCGCGCGTTCGGCAGTGTGTCGGGCCTACTCGAAGGAAAGGTGAAGGGACTCTTTTATCGCTACCGTTCGAAGGGCGGTTTCGACTACGTCGCAGACGTGTTGATCGGACCGCGCCGCGACGGCGAGGTTCTGGCCACGCGGCCCGGCGATTCCGGAACTCTCTGGGTCTTCGATCCGCCGGAGGAGGAATCGCGCGGCGACGCCGAGGAGGATTCGTTCGTCGTGGAGACTCGCGACCGGGGGCGGATGGCGCGCAAGTACCGGCCGCTGGCGCTGCAATGGGGCGGCGCGCAGTTCCTCGGAGAGCAGAAAGAGAGTCCCACGCAATTCGCACTGGCCACGTTCGTCAGCACCGCTTCGCGCGTGATGGAAGTCGACGTCGTCCGCTCGTGGAACACAGGGCACCCCGAGTATTGGGGAAAAATCGCGCACTACAAGATCGGCGCGCGGGCGATCGACGTCATCAAGCGGACGCTTCCAACCACGAGCAAGCTGCGTAAGCTGCTGTTCGCGAACCGCGAGCTTATCGGCTACGACGATGCCACTCTCGGCAAGGGGGCGGAGTTCAAGGTCGACCGCAACAAGTTCGTTCCGCTCGCCGACGTGCCGGACTATGTCTGGATCGGAATCCGGAGCTCCACCGAACCGCCGCAGCATTTTGCCGACATGGATCTCCCCGGCCTCGGCGCGTTCGACGGAAAGACGCTGGCCGATCTCTGCGAGGACGAGGCGAACGTCGACGCGAAGGTGTGGAACGATTTCTACGACTCCTTCGTCGCGCCGCACACACCGTCGCCCGGCGTTCTTCCGCTGCGGATCTGGCAGCTGTATCGGGAGATGGTCAAAGCCGCCGGCGCCGGCGATGCGGATCTCTTCATCCTCGCCGCGGGAACTCTCGCGCATTACGCGGGCGACTGTTCGCAGCCGCAGCACGGTTCACGTCTCGATCACGGCGTGGCGCCCCTGGGCCACGATACTGACGAGTTCCAGGCCTACAAGAAAACGCCGCAGTACAAGATTCACGGCATTTACGAAGAGACGATGTTCGAACAACGTCCCACCGAGATGCTGCAAAAGATCAACGATGCCACCAAAAACCTGCGCGCAAAGGCGATCGCTGCCGATACCCGCAATGGCTTCGAAGCCGCGCGGGCCACGATCGCCACGATGAAAACGGTGCGCGGCATCCTCTCGCCGGAGCGGATCATCGAAGTCGATGACCCGACTCTGACCACGAACGAGCGAGCGGTTCGCTTCTTCGATTCGCTCGCGGACGAGACCGCGTCCTGCATCGCTCAGGGGACCGCGCTTCTCGCCAATCTCTGGCTGACGGCCTGGAAGGAAGGGAAGGGCGAAACGAAAATGAAGACCGCCGATCTCGGCATCCGCGATGCCGCCACGCTGGAGTCGATGTATCGCAAGTCGACGAACCTGAAGTCGCTAACCCTCACCGAAATGATCGCCGCCGAATTACGAGCGCCGTGAGCGCTAACCCTTCGTGATGATCTCTTTCAGCATCGAGTCCTGCAGCTGGTAGATCGCGTACACGCCGACGTGGTAGCCGTTGAAGACGAACGAGAAGGCGTAGACCTTGCCGCTCGCGCCGTGAACGTAACCTGACAAGCCGACCACGCCGACGATGTAACCGGTCTTCGCGTACACCTGCCGCGCGTACGGCGCGCCGCGCAGGCGGTGGCCGAATTTCGCGTCGGGATCGCCGGAGTAGGGGAGCGAGCTGACGAAATCCTCGCGGTACGGGCTCTTCCACATGTAGCGGAGCAGGTGGATGAACGCGTTGGCCGAGGCGCGGTTCTCGCGCGACATGCCGGAGCCGTCGGCCTGGTGGAACTCGTTCGACGGCACGTCCAGCTTCCCCGTCAGCCACTCCGTCACCGCGCCGGTGCCCGCGGACCACGTGCCGGCCTGTTTCTTTTCCGCGCCGATGATTTTCACCAACTCCTCGGCGTAATGATTCTGGCTCTTCTTGTTGATGACGTAGACGACGACGTTGAGCGGCGTCGTGTGCTGCGAAACCGCCTTCCAGTCCGCTCGTTCATCGCGCGGCGTGACGATGATCTGTCCCTGCACGTTGATGCCGTTGCGAACGAACGTCTCGTGCGTCACCGAGGCGAAGTACTGCACCGGATTCTCGATGGTCACGAAAACCTCGGTGACGCCCGTGCGCGCCGGCGTACCGCCGCGCACCATGATCGTGTTCGTGTTGCGGTAGCGGGTGATGAACGGAAGTCCGCGTCCGGTGATGCACGACGACTGCAATTCGAGGTAGGAGGTAGGCGGCTCGAACTGGACGACGCAGGCCTTGCCCGGACGCGACGGCGTCACGCGCACCTGCACGCAGTTTTCCTGCATCGAGAAGGCCGACACCGGCGCCTCGTACCAGTTCACGAGCTGGTCGACCGGCCAGGTCGGATGGATGTATTCGATGTCCATGTAGCCGTACTCGAAGATGAGATTGCCGCGGATCGTCTTCACGCCGGCGCGCTTGAGGTCCGTGGCCCATTCGTCGATGACGGCGGTGGCGTGACCGTCGTGAAAGCGTCCGCCGATGGTGGGATCGCCGTGACCGACCACTTTCACATCGCCCGTCAACGTGCCGGCGGCATCGACCGCGCCGCGCATGAAGACGGTGGTGGTGAGCTGAAAATCGGGATGGAGCAGATCGATCGCAGCCGCGGTCGTGAAAAGCTTCATGTTTGACGCGGGCGCTAGCGGGGTACCCGGATTGCGCTCGGCGACGACGGTGCCGCTCTCGACTTCCACGACCTGCAGGCTGGCGCTGGAGCTCCCTGCGACGCGGCCGTTCATCAGTGAACTGATGCGCTCCGCAAGCGTGGAGCCCGATGCTGCGTCGGCAGGAGCGGCGGGCGCGGCTCTGCGCGCGCGCGATTTCTTCGTCCGGCGTTTCGCGGCGCCGGCGATGGGACTGAGCAGAATCAAAAGGAGCGCGAATACGACTAACCGCGTGGACCGAACCGTCATCGAATGCGAGGAACCTTTCTCAAATGTCGTCCTTGATTGCACGCCGCGCGCCGGGCGCAAATCACAATCTCTGATACCGCTCCGGCAACGCCAGGCGGATCCGATCGCGCAGTACCGCCGGACAGCGGCGGCGAATCTCATCATGGATCACGGCGTGAGAATACCGCCTGCTGAAGTGCGTCAACACGATCGTTTCGTTTTCGAAACGGCCGGCGAATTCGGCGATGTCGTCGAAGTGGATATGCCGGTACTTCGCCGCTCGCTCCTCATGCCCGGTGGTGATGAACGAGCATTCGATCATCAGCACCTCGGATTGATAGAGCTCGTCGTTCGTCTCGAGGATGCCGCGATCGGTATCGCCCGTGTAGAACAGCATCGACCGCCGCCACTCCTCGGTCACACTCACACCGTTCCGCCGCAGCTCCATGATCTCGTGCTCATCGCACCCGGCGAATTCGTCGCGCAGCCGGTGCCGCAGCTCGATGACTTCGTACGCGTTCGCCGCCACGCGATGCGTGGCCCGATGCACGCGAACCTCGTGCGTTTTGCCAAGCCGCACGACGTCGCCGGCCGCGAGTCCGATGACTTCGACCTCGTCGAATGTCGCGCCGGTAATCCGCTCGTAGAGCGTCATGATCTCGCGCATCCCCTCGGCCGCATCCGCGGGCACGTACACGCGCCCGCCGGTCATCCGATGCAGCTGCCGCTGTCCCGCATAGAACGGAATGCCGACCGCATGATCGAGGTGGGCGTGCGTAACGAAGATGTCCGAGGTTCCGATGAGCTGATCGGGACAACGTCCGATATCGAAGGCCGCGTTCAGCTCGCGAACGCGAAACCAGGTTTCGTGGCCGGCACGGGATTGCCCTTCGATCGAGAGGTGCGGGGTGTTGATGGTGACGAGATCCATTGAAGGGTAAAGAGTAGAACGGTTTCACGCGGAGACGCGGAGAGGCGGAGAAAGGCAAGAGAAAACCGCTCCGCCTCTAACTCCGCTCCCTCCGCCACTCCGCGATCCCCGCGCGAACCGTCTCCCCTTACAATCCGCCGCCCATGTCCGAAGTCATCACCGACCTTGAATCGCTAGAAGCCCTCGCGCCAGCGTGGATTGAGCTCTGCCGCAAGAGCGAGGTCACGCCCTTCCAAACCCCGATGTGGCTCCTTCCCTGGTGGCGGAACTTCGGATCGAATGATCTGTCGGTCATCGTGTCGCGCGAAGGCGAACGCGTCGACGCCATCGCCCCGCTCTACATCCTTCGCGATGACGAATCGGACGAATCACTCGGCATGTTTCTCGGCACCGGCATCAGCGACTATCTCGACGTCGTCGGCGACGCCAAGCTCATCATCGATGAGATGTCCAGACTCAATTGCCAGCTGTGGGATCTGCAACAACTGCAGCCGTCGTCATCGATGCTGACTGCGCCGCTGCCGGACGGCTTTTCCGAGAACGTCGAAGATCAGGAGGCTTGTCCGGTCCTGCCGCTCTTCGGCAAAACCTTCGAGAACCTCGGGTCCACCCATTTTCAGAAAAAGCTCCGCTACTACCGCCGCGCGCTGGAACGCACCGGCGAGGTGCGCATCGAAACGCCGGCGGCGGAAACGCTGGACGATCTGCTGACCGCACTCTTCGATCTCCATGCCGCCCGATGGAAACGCCGCAATCTTCCGGGCGTCCTGGCGGATGACGCCAGTCAGGCCTTTCATCGCGATGCGGCCCGCCGCATGCTCGACGCGGGGATGCTGCGCATGTACGCCACGCGGATCGACGATCGCATCGTCGCGGTGTTCTACGGCTTCGCGCTCAATGGGATCGTTTACTACTACCTCAGCGGCTACGATCCCGGCCTCGAGAAACTGAGCATCGGCACGATCCTCGTCGCGCACGCCATCGAGCAAGCCGTCCACGACGGCGCCACCGCCTTCGACTTTTTGCGCGGCGCCGAGGAGTACAAATACGCGTGGGGCGCAACGGATCGGATGAACCGCCGCCGGCAGCTATTCAAGGGATGACGGTGGTGCCGTAACGCATTCGCGCGGCCGTTGACGCAACGCGGAACCGTCGCCGGATGGCGACACGGAGGGTAGCCGGTGGTCGCGCGCGAAGCGCGAGACCACCGGAACACGGACACGCCCGATTTTCCGACCGCGGCAGCGGTCGCGGAGGGAATTCACGCCGCCTGGTATTTGATCCGCGACCCCGCCGGGGTCGATTCCCATCGCGTACACGTTACCGGTGGTCTCGCGCTTCGCGCGCGACCACCGGCTACCTTACGAGACGCCATCCGGCGTCGGGGTTCGCGCGAATTTCGAATGCGGCGCGAACACGGGGCGTGACCGCGTCGCGGACATCCCGCATCGGGTTCGCCTTCATTTCGGATGCGCGCGCGTCGTTCCTAATCCCGCGGGAAACTCTGCGAGTACAACACCGCGTTCAGGAACAGCGGCAGCGTTCCCCGCCAGAAGAGGCGGAAGTGCGGTTCGTCGGCGAAGGTGATGACCTGGCCGCGTCCGTAGGGTTCGCTGACGAGGTAGATCGAGCCTTTGAGGCGGTCGATCGATTCGTTCCATGCAACGCCGGCCACCAGCGGCTTCTCCTTCGTGATGGTGACGATGTTGTCGACGGCGTGGCTGACCGGAAGGAACGCGGCCGAGCCTTCGATGAGCACGTTCGGACTGCGGGGAACGCCGAAGGTGAGGTACGAGCGGTCGTTCATGGCCGTGCGGAAGGTCGCGCCGGGGACGCGGTAGTCGTTGTAGAGCTCGGGCGTGGACGGCGATTTGTCCTTGTCGTCGTCTTTTTTCTTCGGCGCTTCCCACGGCTTGAGCTTCGAGATCTCAACGTCTTTCTCGCGCAGGAAACTGCTCGCGCCTTTGATCACCACGAGGGTGCCGCCGCCGTTGAGCCACGACTTCAGCTTCTCGGCGTTCTTGCCGAAGCGGTCGCCGTACTCGCCGTCGGGAAGGACGATCACGCCGTACTTCGAGAGGTCGGTGTTGCGCAGCGACTCGACGGAAAGGTTCGTGTGCGGCAGCGGCGTATCGACGTCGAGCGTGTGCCAGAGCATGCCGTAGGACGTGGCGCTCACGCGCGGTCCGCCGACGAGGGCGATGCGCGGATCCTTGATGAAGTGGATCTTCGACGAACCGAAGCTCGTGGCGCCCGTCCAGCCGGAATCGATCGGCGTGATGACGGCGCCGGTGTCGCGGATGACGCGCTCCAGCGACGCGTCGAGATCGGACTTGTTGTTGCCTTTCAGCACGACCACCGACCCTCGCGCGAAGTTGTGATCGTTCACGTTGATCACATCTTCGCTGACGTTGAAGCGGATCGAGTCATGAAGCATGCGGCCGGCGGCGCGATACACATTCGGATCGCCGCCGTCGATCACGTAGCCGTAGCGCGCGGCGCGGAACGCCGGCTGCGCGGCTGCCGCGTACGGATGCGTTTCGCCGGTGATCGGCGCGGTGGTCACGTAGGTATCGACGTTCATCGCCAGCGGCAGAGACCACGAGGTGAGGTCGTAGAACTCGTCCGGTTCGTCCGCGTGCGCGCGTTTCTGCTGCTCCTCGACGTACCCCTTCGTGAAGACCGGCGAGCGCTCCAACAGCGTCTGCGCGAGTCCGCCGAGCGGCTGGCGGGTGTTGATGACGACCGTGCCGGTCGGGAAGAGATGCGTGTCGGCCGTGTCGCTGTCGATGCGCGACGCTTTGATCGTCATCGGCGCCGAGAGTTGCGACATCGCGATCGACTGGCGTTCCAGCATCTCGATCAACGGCCGGAAATTCGGCGAGTCGGGCTGGAGCAGATAGACGTTTGACCCCGACGCCACCTGCTTGCGCATCATTTCGTAGGTGTATTGCAGCAACCCTTCGCGATTCTCCGAGGCCGTGCGCAGCGTGGCCATGGCGGTGGTGTAGTGGCGGGCGATGCGGTCGGCCAGCGTGTAGACCGTGGTGTCGTCGCGCATGATGGCCGATCCGGCGCGGCTGTGGCCGGCCACTTCGTACGTCATTCCGATCGCGCCGTGCAGCGACGGCCAGGAGTCGCCGTAGCCGGGATAGAAGAGGTCGAACTCTTCGCCGGTGAAGAACGTCCATCCCTTTTTCGTGAACGCTTCGGCGTCGGCGCGGCCGAATTTTTCCAGCCACGTATCGACGTCCTTCGGCAGGTTCGCGTTGACCGGCCGCGCGTCGGGCGGGAAAAAGTACGACGACTGATAGCCCATCTCGTGGAAATCGACGAACACCTGCGGATTCCACTTGCGGTACTCGGCCACGCGCGCGCGGACCTCGCGCTGCGACGACCACGCCCAGTCGCGGTTCATGTCGATGAGGTAGTGATTGAAGCGTCCGCCGGGCCATGGCTCGTTGTGCTCGAAGGCGTCGGGATTCGGATCGGGCTCTTCGCCCCGCGTGCGGATGAACCACGAAATGTAGCGCTCGCGGCCGTCGGGATTGAGCAGCGGATCGATGAGGACGACCAGGTTGTCGAGCAGCGGCGCCGAGTTCGGATCGGTGAGCAGCGTGTGCGCGACTTCCATCGACACCTCGGCTGACGACGACTCGTTGCCGTGAACGCCGAAGGCTAGCCATGCGATGGCGGGCGTGCTCTTCGCGATCTCGTTCGCGCGCGTTTGCGTCGTCGCGTTCGGATCGGTGAGCGCGGCCACATTCGCGCGGATCGAATCGAGCGCGGCACGGTTTTTCGGCGACGTGATCACGGCCAGCATCAGCGGGCGATGCTCGTACGTTTCGCCGAACTGCTGCATCGTGATCAGATTCGACCGCGTCGTCAGCAGGTGGAAATAGTCGAGGATGCGCGCGTGCGGCGTGAAGCGGTCGCCGAGCGTGTAGCCGAGGAATTCGTCAGGCGTGGGGATGGCGGTCTGGGCCTGCGACGCGATTGCGAACAAGAGAACGAAAACGCAGAGAGAGAGTCGTCTCATCATGATCTTTCAGGTTTTGCAGATGATTGGAGCGATTTTGATTCTGGCCGCATTCGGCGCGCAGCAGTTCCAGCGCCTCGAAGCGGAGACGAAAACGTATCAGATGTTGAATCTGATCGGCGGATTCTGTTTGTGCGCCTCCGCGATCTCCATGCGCCAGTACGGTTTCATCCTGCTGGAAGGAAGCTGGACGGTGGTCAGCGCGTGGGGCGTGCGGCGGGTGGTTCGGGCGGCGGGGTGATCGTGAGTCAAAAGCGAAATGTTGAATGTTGAATGTTGAATGTCGAATGTTGAATGGATCTGCGTTTGCGTCCTCTCTCGTCGTCATTCAACATTGAACATTCAACATTCGACATTCAACATTTCGCCTTTCCCCTCGGTGTATACACTCGTGGGTGTGCGGCCAATCGTAATTTCCGGACCGACCGGCACCGGCAAATCCGAGCTGGCCCTGCGCATCGCGGAGGCGGTCGGCGGCGAGATCGTGAACTACGACTCGGTGCAGATCTATCGCGGCTTCGATATCGGCAGCGCGAAACCGTCCGCCGAGGTGAGGAGGCGTGTTCCGCATCATCTGTTTGATGTCATCGATGCGGATGCTGAGTTCAACGCCGCCGATTACGAACGGCTCGCGCACGCGGCCATCGCCGGCATCGAACGTCCCATCCTCGCGGGTGGCACCTTCTTCTACCTGCGTGCGCTGCTGCACGGATTGCCCGAGATGCCGGGGCGCGACGAGAAGATCCGCGCGCGCATCCGCCGCATCGCCGGGCGGCCGCGCGGAAATGTCTGGCTGCATCGCTGGCTATCGAAAATCGATCCGCAAAGTGGTAGAAGAATCGCCGCCGCGGACCGGCATCGCGTCGAGCGCGCGCTCGAAGTCTGGCTGGTCACGGCAAGACCGATCTCGGAATGGGAACGTCCGGCGGCGAACAGTGCGAACGAGATGGCGGCGATCAAAATCGGATTGATGATGGAGCGGCGGCGGTTGGTGGAGCGGCTCGATGCGCGCGTCGAGGCCATGTATGCGGCGGGCTTGATCGACGAAACGCGTGGTCTGCTGGCGCGTTTTCCGCGCACGGCACGGCCGTTCGGCGCGATCGGATATGCCGAGGCAGTTGCAGTCGTCATGGGCGAAATGGACGTTGCGGCGGCTGCCGCGGAAACGAAGCGCCGCACGCGCGCGTACGCGAAACGGCAGATGACGTGGCTGCGGTCGGAGCGCAACGTGCAATGGATCGACGTGACCGCGGCGGACCCGTTCGACGCTGCCATGCGACTCGTAAAGGAAACGAAGTGAAAACGACATCCATAGTCTTCATCGCGGCGCTTGCGATCGCGCTTGCGAGCTGCGCTCCCGCACCGGCGCCGGCCGTCGCGCCGCCGGCGCCGCAAGGCAACGAACGCTTCCTCATCGATCCGCGCACCGGATACGACGCGCAGCCAACGCCCGCGAATGCGAAACGTTTCGACGACGCCTGGCGCGCCATCCTGGCCGGCGACTACACCACCGCGCGCAAGAAGCTGGACGACATTCGCGCGAAAGAGCCGAACTACGCGCCGCTGCAACTGGCCGAGGCGGCCATCGCTCTGCGTCAGGAGAAGACCGATGCAGCCCGCCCGATCGTTGAGCGTGCGTTGGCGAAACGTCCGCGCTATACGGCCGCCGAGGTCTATGCGGCGGAGATTGCCATCGCGGAGAAGCGGACGCGCGAGGCGTACGATATCTACCGCGACGTCGCATCGCGTCCTGGTGCGCCCGACTTTGTCGTCGAACGGATCGGTGAGTTGCGCGCGACGCTTTTCGATCAGCTTTACAACGCCGCGCTCGCAGCGCCCCACGAAGAATCGGTTCGTCTCCTCCGCGAAGCGCTGGTGATCAACCCGGCCGCCAATCCGGCCCGCATCCTTCTCGCGCAGAAGCTCGTCGCGGAGCACGCGTACGATGAGGCGCGCGCGGAGCTCGAACCGATCCTGGCCACCGGCGACGTCGATCGCTCCGAGGTGCAGGAAGCGCTGGCGGAAATCGACATCAGCCACGGCCGCTACGAGGCCGCGATCGCGCGCTACGAGCGGATTTCGAAACGCGATGGCCGCTTCGCCGCGCGACTCGACGAGATCAAGCAGCAGTACGCCGAGGCGAACATGCCGCCGCAGTTCCGCCGTGCAATCGAGAGTGAGTCGATCACCCGCGGCGACCTCGCCGTCCTGATGTACTGGAAAGTGGCCTCGGTACGTTTTGCATCGAACATCGCCGCGCCGCCGATCGCGATCGATATCGGCGAAACGCCCGGCCGCGACGAGATCGTCCGCGCCATGGCCCTCGGCATCTATCAAGTGGACCCGGTGACGCGCCGCGTCGGCCCATACTCGCCGGTGAACGCCGGCGCATTGTCCCGAATCACCGCGCGCCTGCTGACGCTCCGCGGCGCGCCATGCGCACGCGGCGCCGGTAACGTTCTCGCCGCGTGCGCAATCGTCGATCCTTCATTGGGCGCCGGCCCCGAAGCGCCCGTTCCGGGGCGGGTGGCGGCGGGGGTGATGGAGCAGGTGGATCGGGCGTTATCGCGGTAATCGAGTTTCTCGCGCGAATGAACAGGGAGACGGTTCACGCGGAGACGCGGAGGAGCGGAGAAAATCAGAACAGCGTCAACCGCGGCAATCCGAACTTCTCCCTTACCAATCGCCGCAGGTTCGCCTCCTCCGTCCGCGTGCGCGTTTTCGCATCCATCTTCGACGTGTCGCCGAGGGCGGTCGCGATGTCCGCGCGGATCGTGTCGATCGACGCAGGATCGGCGGCGATGAACGCATCGACGAGTTCCCGTTCGAGATCGATCAATCGCTCTTCGATCTTCGGTACGCTCTTCTCCGACGCCAACGCCCGCACGCGCGGCGCGAACGGCGCCGCGACGTCCGACGTTTCGAGCTGCGACGCCAACGCATCGAGCAGCGCCTCGGGGCCGGCTTCCGGACTGACATCGCCGCCGCCGACGTAGAGATTCTGCCGGTCCTGCCACAGCTCCTTGATCGAATGGCGGCAGTAGCTGAGGCTGGAGATCACTTTTTTGCGTCCGCTGGCCTCGTTCTTTTCGAAGACCGTATCGATGGCTTCGATCACGATCGGCAGCGGCACGCCGTCGTCGTACCACTTCTTCATCAGCGCCCAATCCTTCGCGTTGAGGATGAACGGCGTCCCGCGGCGAAGCGCGAAGTGCGCTTCGATTTCCTGAAAATAGGTTTCGGGTGGAACGTCGGCCGGCACGGGTGCGGTCATTATCCTGCGCGAAGTCCCAGGATCTCCGCTGGCCCCGCTGTCATCCTGAGCCGCCGAAGCTGCGTAGGCGAAGCCGGAGCGGCGGAGGACGGTCGAAGGACCCCCTACTTGGTAACCAGGGACGGGCGGCGGTCAATCACGATGCAAGCACCGAGGGGGTCCTTCGACCGTCCTGCGCGACGCCGGCTTCGCCTCTGTCGCTTCGGCGGCTCAGGATGACAGGCGTGGGTTAAACTCCCCCTTCGGCAAAACGTATCGATATGGAACCCATCGCCCCTCGCGCTGAGGTAACGGTTTACTCGCCGCTGTTCTCGCCCTTCCGGCAGCAGTTGCAGGGCAGCGCCGTTTCCATCGGACGCGCTTCCGACTGCTCCATCCCGGTCAAGGATCGCTATCTTTCGCGCAAGCACGCCGAAATCGTGGCCGATCACGGCTCGTGGATTCTCAAGGATTGCGGCAGCGCCAACGGCACCTACCTGAACGGCAACCGCGTGGAACGCGATCACGCGCTCCGCACCGGAGACCGCATCCGCCTCGGCGATACCGAGATCGTTTTCGAGACCGCCGAGCACAACACCGATCGCATGCTCGCGGTCGCGGACACCTCGCCGAGCATGACCATCTCCATTCCCGTGAAGGAAATCGAGGAGCCCGAACGGATCGATACCGGCGGCGATCTGGCCAAGCTCAAGACGCTCAACCTTCTCGCGCGCGAGCTGATCGAAGACCGGCCGACCGAGGAGCTGTTCGGATTCATCGTCGATCGCGTGCTCGAGCACACCGAGGCCTCGCGCGCGGCTCTCGGGTTGCTCGGCGCGGATGGCAAATCGTTCGTCAACGTCGAAGTGCGGCGTCAGGACCGGACCGACACCTCCGAACTTCGTATCAGCCACACCGTACTCCTCGAAGTGGTCGAAGAGAAAAAAGCGCTGGCGTTCATGGACGTCAGCATGGACGAGAAGCTGAGCCGCGCGCAGTCGATCATCATGCAGGGCATCCGCTCGATTCTCTGCGCGCCGCTGATGATTGGCGACTCCGTGGTTGGCGTCCTCTACGTCGACTATCTCTTCAACCAGCGCAAGATTTCCGAGGATGACGTGCGGCTGGTGGCGCAGATCGCGCGGTTTGCGGCGATCAAGCTCGAGACGACGCGGCTGCGCGAGGAAGCGATCCAGAAACGGATCATGGACGAGGAGCTGAAGACCGCGTCGATGATTCAGCGCGGACTGCTGCCGGCGGCGCCCTCCGGCATCGACGGTTACACCTTCGCGGGGGCCAATCGTCCCTGCCGCACCGTCAGCGGCGACTACTACGATTTCGTTCGCCGTCCCGACGGGCGCATGTACTTCGTCATCGCCGACGTCAGCGGCAAAGGCATCACCGCGGGCTTGATGATGGCCGGTCTGCAGGCGTCGTTCCGCATCTTCTGCAAGAACGATCCGTCGCCGGCCGCGCTGGTGTCGCAGCTCAACGACGCGCTGAAAGACACGCTGCCGCAGTCGAAATTCGTGACGCTCTTCCTCGGCCGTCTCGATCTTGCAACGGGCCTGATCGAATACGCGAACGCCGGCCACACGCCGCCGATCTGGGTTCGCAATGACGGCGTCGAGGAGCTCGTGGAAACGGACCTCGTCCTCGGCGTCGTGACGCGCGCCGATTTCCGCGAGCAGAAACTGCAGCTCGCTCCCGGCGACGCCCTGGTCCTCTTCACCGATGGTGTGACCGAGGCCGAGAACGAAGGCGGCGAAGACCTCGGCGGCCTCGAGCACGTCACACAACGCCTCGCGAAAATGCACGGCACGAGCGCGGACGAGCTCACCGCGGCGATCGAGTCCGAGGTGTTGTCGCACATGGGCGACGCGCCGCTGGCGGATGACGTGACGTTGCTCGTCGTCAGCCGCAACGCAAACCTTTAAACCACAGAGACACAGAGGGCACAGAGATTTCTCTGCGATCTCTGTGTCTCTGTGGTTCAAAAGGTTTTTTTTCTCTCGGACTGCATTCGCAAGCCGAATTTCTCCGTATATAGCCTCAGATGTCCGCCGCCGCTCCGCTTCTCTTCCCGACCACCGACGCGAATCTTCTCCGCGCGGCGGAAGGCGATCACGACGCGTTCGGGGCGCTGATCAGGCAACACCAGGACATGGTCTTCAGCATCGCCTGGCACTTCCTCCACGATCGCGATCGTGCGGAGGAAGTAGCGCAGGAGGTTTTTCTCCAGTTGTATCGCGGGTTGGCCCAGATTGAGTCGGACGCGCATCTCACGTTCTGGCTCCGCCGCGTCACCGCCAATCGCTGCATCGACGAATCGCGGCGCGGACGCTGGCGCATCGTCACGCTCGATGAAGCGAACGACGTCGCGGGCGATGCCGACGACACCGATCCGCTGCTGACGCGAAAACTCGGGCAGATGCTGCAGCGCCTGCCCGCGCAACAGCGGCTGGCCATCACCATGCGTTACCAGGAAGGGCTCGCGCCTTCCGAAATCGGAGCGGTGCTGGACATGCCGCTCAACACGGTCAAAAGCCATCTCCGGCGCGGACTCGGCGCGCTGCGCGAGTGGCTGGGAGTGAAGCGATGAATTTCGATGACGACCTCACCCGCGCGCTCGCACGGAAATCCGCACCGGACGGATTCGCCGATCGCGTCCTCTCCCGTATTGAAGCACCTCGGCATCGCACATTCCCGACGTTCCGCCGCATCGCCGCGGCCATCGTTATCACCGCGGCGCTCGGCGGTCTGACCGCGCATCAGATCATCGAGCACCGCCGTATCGAAGAAGGGGAGCGCGCCCGCCGCGAGCTCATGACCGCGCTGCATATCGCCAGCGCCAAGATGCGCGCCGCCCAGCGCGCCGTCGTACACGACTGAAGGTAAAGAAATGATTTGTCATCCTGAGCCGCCGAAGCCGTGGCGCGCGAAGCGCGCAAACGGCGCAGGACGGCGAAGGATCTCAAGCTTCCCAAACTGTCCTGAAACCGGGTTCCAGCGAAGGCCGCGCATCTTGAGATCCTTCGCCGCGCTTCGCCAGCCTCAGGATGACAGCCAACTGAAAGGACTGACCATGAAACGCTTTTTGATGAACTTCATCCTCACCCTCGTCGCTGCCGTCGCGCTCCCGAGCGCCGCCTCGGCGCAGGGAACGCGCCTCAATCTCGATTTCCCCGACCTTGCCGCCAAAGCAAGCGAGACGACCGACGTCACGCTCGATGGCGCCATGCTCCGCCTGGCCGGCAAGTTCCTGTCGAACAACGACGCCGACGAGCGCGCCGCGAGGGAGGTGATCAACGGCCTGACCGGCATCTACGTGCGCAGCTACGAGTTCGACCACGAAGGCGAGTACGACAAGTCGCAGGCCGAGCGCATCCGCCAGCAGCTCGGACCGTCGTGGAAGAAGATCGTGAAGGTGGCCAGCCGGACGAAAGAGGACGTCGACATCTGGGCCGACACGCGCGGCGACGCCATCGCCGGACTTTTGATCATTTCCGCAGAACCGAAAGAGTTCACCGTCGTAAACATCGTCGGCCCTGTCGATCTGGAGAAGCTGGCCGGCCTGGAAGGGCAGTTCGGCATCCCGCACATTTCGGGCGAGACGCATTCGAAGCATCGGAAGGACGATCGTCATGAATAACCGCCGCCTGCTCATTGTGATCGCGCTCAGCGCCTTCACCCTCGGCGCGACGCCGGCACGCGCGAATTTCGACGACATCGTCCGCGCTGTCGAGTCGCGCTACCACGTGCAACGCACCACGATCCCGCTATTCGGCCTTGTGCGCTTCGCGCTGTGGTGCGTGCATCCGGGCGGCGTCTCCGACGTGCAGCTGGCCACGTTCGAGAACGCGCATTTCGACGACATGCCAGGGCTCGCGGACATCGTCCGGCGCAACGCAGGCGAGGCGATGCAGCCGCTGGTGCAGACGCGCTCCAATCGCGACGGCGAGACCACGCTGATCTACGCCCGCCCGCTTGGTGGAGACCGCGTGGCCCTGCTCGTCTTCGCGCACGACCGCGAAGACACGACCGTCGTGCGGGTGGTGGTGTCGATGGACAAATTCACGGAGGCGATGAACCATCCGCACCGGGTAGTCGCGGACCTGCGCTAACCATTTCGTTTCCCGGCCGTCTTGTACTTCGCGCGTTGCCGGTTGACCGCATTCGCGGCGTCGAGTGGCTCCGATGCGGCAAACGCGAATCGACCGGCAACGCGCGAAGTACAAGGTGCTCGAGAGCGTTGATGCCGGCAGGATGGTGTGGCACAGACAAGAATGTCTGTTCTGTGCCACACAAGCCCCTAAGTTAAACTCTCCTCAATGCTCGGGCGTGTGGCGGTCGCGGTCTCACTTCTCCTCATTCCTGCAGTTGCCTTTCCGCAGTGCAACCTGACCCAGGTTGCCAGCGTGCCGTTTCGCGCCTCGTATCTCGACGTCGCCATCGACGGCAGCGACCTCTGGACGGCCACCTCGTACGGCGTCTCGCTGTACGACCGCAGCGTCGATCCTCCCGCGCTGGTCGCGACGCTGCCGCTGCCGGGCATCACGCGCACCGTGCGCGCTGCGAATGGGATCGCGTACGCCGGCAGCGGATCGACCGTGTTCGTCGTGCGCAGGAACGGACGCGCGCTGCAACTCGTGCGCGGCATCGACGCCGGCGGCACGATCAACGACCTCCTCCTCACCACACTCGATCTCTACGTCGCCACGGCGAACGGATTGACGCAGTGGGACCTGCTCGATCCATCCAATCCATCGAAGACGCCGGCTGTATTCGTGACCAGCCGCGCCAACGTGCAGTCGCTGGCGCTGGGCAACGCCATCCTTTTTGCTGCCGACGGCGATTCCTCGGTCGAGTCGTTCAACATCGCCGTCCCGTCGATTCCGAACGGCGTCGGAACGGTGACTTCGCTTCCCGGCGCGAATGCGGTAGCCGTCAACGCAGGACGTCTGTACGTCTCCGACGGCCAGCAGACCGACATCTTCACGAACATCGACAGCGGCGGCGGCAACGCCGCGAAAGCGGCCACGGACTCGTTCGGCGGCGCGGCCATCACCGCCATCAACAGCAACGCGATTTTCGCCGCCGGCGCGGACCGGCAAGTGCGCGCGTTCGATCTCTCCTCCGCCGCCGCGCCGGTCGAACTGTGGCGCGCGCAGCTCAACCCGGCCGGCGGCAGCGTGAACCGCGTCGGCCGCATGGCCATCGCCCCGAACCGGCTTTACGTCGCCGGCGGCGACCTCGGTCTGCTCACATACGACACGACGTCGTTCACCGCGCCCTTCCCGCTGCGCAGCTACGCCGGCGGCGCCACCACCTCGGTCGTTTCCCTCGGCACGATGGTCTACGTTTCGCGCACGTCGGGCGGCATCACGGAATTCAACCAATCGTCCGGCGGCGCGCTGACGCAGGCCCGTTCGTGGGACAGCAGCATCGACATCGTCCGCGACGGCGGCAACAACTTCCTGTTGACCACCACCGGCGCGAAAGCATCGCTCTGGGCGCTCACGCCCGCGGTGCCGACGCTCGTCTCCTCACTGACGCTTCGCGCGCCGATCGCCTCGGCGGTCCTCTCCGGAACTACCGGCTATTTCGTCTTGAATGAAGCGGCCGGAAACACGCTCTGGTCCGCCGACCTCTCGCCCGTCACTCCCACCGCGCAGCAGATTTCTCTGACGGCCATCAAGCCGTCATTCATCGCGCGATCGGGATCGGCATTCGTACTCGCCGAGCTGCGCGGCGACGACAAAGTTACGACGCTCTCCTACTTTGCCTCGAGCGATTTCACGAAGACGCCGGTCACGATCAGCGTCCCCGGCATCGCCACGGGCGGCGTCGCGCTGTCCGGCGCGGCCGCCGCCGTATCGACCTTCACCGGCGTCACCCTCGCCGATTTCGCAAGCGGGACGACGACGCTCCTGCCGCAGTCGAGCGGCGCCATCGCGCTGAGTCTCGCATTCACCGGAACGACGCTGCTCGAAGCGACCGACACATCGCTCATGGTCTGGAACACCCAGACGAAGACGCTGACGAAACAGTTCACGCTTCCCGCCGCGCCGACGGCCGTGCATATCGCCGCGAACAGCGCCATCGCCGATCTGGCCACCGAAGACGGCGTCACCACCGTGCAACTCACCGCCACGACGCGCATGCCATCGGTGCTCTTCGCCGCGAACGGCAACGCCTACTACAAGAAGCTCGTGGCCGGCAGTCAGCGGCTCTACTTCTTCGACGGCCGCAACGTCGACATCTTCACGAACACGATGCAATCCACCGGCGGCATCCGCGCGCCGCTCATCATCGACGTCGCCGCCAGCGACACGAACGTCTTCACCATCCAGAACAACCTAACCGTCACGTCATACGGACGCGACGGAAACGCGCTGGCCACGTCGACGATCAACCAGACCTCCGACCTGCCGCCGTCGATCGCCTCCGCCGGCGGCGCGGCCTGGGCCTCGATCGCCATCAACTGCCAGAGCACTGGTTGCGAAGGGGAGACGATCGTCTTCGATCCGAAGTCCGCCTTCGCACAGACCGCCACGATGACCGGAACGGTGCGCGATGTCGTCACCAACGGCACGCGCGCCTATGTCCTGACAGAACTTCCGAACGAAGTCCGCATCGTCGACATCACCGATCCCGCTCACCCCTCGGTTGTCGTCAGCCGCGCCACCGAAGGCACGCAGCCGCCCCGCGCCATCGCCTTCGCCAACAACACCGTCTACGTCCTCGGCGAAAAGCTCTACGCGTATTCGGCAAACGACCTCTCCAAGACCGGCGAACCGCTCGGTTCCTACGTCACCGATCCCACGAGCGGCCTCACGTACGTCGATCAGCACCTCCGCGCGGACGGAGCCTGTGTCGCCCTCACCGGCCGCCAGTTCTCGCCGCAATTCCTCAGCGGATCGCCCTCGATCGCCTCCCCCGCCGCCGGACGATTCATCGCCACGCAGCCGGGAACGTTCTACTTCCTGACCGACTACTCGCTCGAGATCTGGTCCACGAAGCCACTGCCGCCCGCGCGGCGGCGCGCAGCGCGGTGACGGAGAGGGGAAGTCACGACCGGCAGACGGCCGCGCGCGAAGGCGCGCTCGGCAATCTTAGCCCCGCGCTCGGAGGCTGTGAAGGAATCGGGTTGAGGAGGAGCCGGCGCCGGTTGAGTGACCCCGAACTGATTGCAGCGGATAACCCGGCGTGCTCACCCTTGGGGTAATAGCTGTTGAGTGACTCGCAAAGGCTTCGGATCGCCGCGAGTCTTGGGTCAAAGATCGCCTACAGCCAGAGAACTTCAGGTCGTGAGCGCACAACTTCTTCGGAAGTTGTGGGTGATCGCATGCAGCAGCACTACTGCTCGGACTTTCTCGAGCCCGCGAACGAGCAGATGCGTCAACCCTTGCGTTCGAAACTGCGCATTCACCCATTCGGCTGTCTGTGCTCGCAACTTGTAGATCGCTTTGGCTTCGTCGGTCTGCATCCGTGCACGCCATTCCCCAACTGCAGCGCTGTCCTTCCGACGAGTTGGCTTTTCGATTCGAGCGGGTGCATAGACCTTACAACCCCGTTCATTCATCCGATCCACGTTCGTCAGTGATGCGCATCCCCCATCGGCGAGCCACTGGTTCGGTCGCACTCCGTGCCTTGCTTCGAGTTGTTCAGCCAGCGGGAGCATCCGCTTGATCAGTCCCTTCGTTATTCACTTCAACAGCGACCACCACACCGCGCTCGGTGGTGCTGGTCAGATGAACGTTGTAGGCAGGACGGAAGCCGCCGTCGGCCATCTTCATGACCCGTGCTTCGGGATCGGTGATCGATGCGCTCTTCTCTTTTTTCTGATCACGTTTTCGATTCTTCGAGCGAGACGCGCGAGCCTTTTCTACTTCGCCGAGCTCTTCCAGAGCACGTTCGACGCGCTTCTCACGATCCTCTGCCGCACGTTTGCGTGCACTTTGTTCCCGCTTGCTCGCTGCTCCCGTGTCGTCCTCGATCTCCTTGGTCAGGATCTCGATCTGCTCGCGTGCGATTTTTTGGAACTCCAGCAGACGTGACCGCCGGCGAAAGGATGAACCACCCGCCGAGGCGCGCACCTTCATCCCGCCGTGAGCGACACGCTGCATCTCCACCAATCCCGCGCTCAGCAGACCCGACACGCTCTGCGTCAACACGCCGTTCAGCTGATCCGAGGAAAGGTTGCGGAAGTCAGACAACGTATGGTGGTTGACCGAGATGCCCCCGCACATCCACTGATACGCCAAATGTTGTTCGCAAAGACGGGCAATCTCACGCGCCGAACCAATCCCGTCGAGCGTTGCCAGAATCCACAAGCCGAGCAGAATTCGTGGATCCGTTGCCGGGCGACCGGCCACACCCTCGCGTGCGCGAATCCGATCGTGAAACTCGCTCAGATCCAGGCGTTCTACGAAGCTCCACACCGCTCGGGCCTGATGGTCTTCCGGAAGCAACCCTTCCAGGTCCGTCGGAACCAGTCGCATCTGGAGCCGATTCGCCTCGATCAATCGTGGCGCACCCGCACACTCGTGTTTTTCACCCTTGCCGTCATCGTACGGCGACCTTACTTTTCCACAGCACCGCCATTTCTTCACACCCTCTCGGCGCGGGGAAAACGGATGTGGCGGGGTTCGTGGCCGCGGAGGCGGCCACTACAAAGTTCAGGCAGCGTGAGATGTTGTAGCGGCCGCCTCCGCGGCCACATCCCGCGCCACCTCCGAACCCCCGCGCCAAAGCGCGGGGCTAGGATTGGTGAGCGCGCCTTCGCGCGCCAAGGGGATTCGGTCGAGTTCTGATAGCCGGCCGTCCGCCGCGGCTCACGATGACAGGCCTACTTACTTTCGAATTGCGTCTTGCGATGTGCCTCGTCGTGCAGGCGGTCGAGGCGAAACAGCCTCGGAACTTCTTTTCCCGATAGAACCATCTGCGCGGTCATCTCCCCGACTGCCGGCGAGAGTTTGAAGCCGTGACCGGAGCCGCCTCCGGCCAGCCAGACGTTGGAGGCGCCGGGATGGCGATCGATTATGAGGTGACCGTCCGGACTGTTTTCGTACTGGCAGACTTCGGCCGCGACGAGTGGCGCATTGGCGAGCTCCGGGAAGCGTTCCGCGATCAGGTGACGAGCGCGAGCGATCCCTTCCGCGGTCGGCGCGCGGTTCGCCGAGGTCGGGTCGATTGGCTCACCGCGCGTGTCGTCGGAGATCTTGAAACCGCGGCCGTGTACGTCGGGGATTCCGTAGAAGATGCGCTCGCCGAAATCGATCCATATCGGAAGATGGGAGGGAAGGTAGCGCTGCGATCCGGCGGGAGTTCCGAAGTAGTAAACCTCCTGCCGCGTCGGCCTGATGCGGTCGCCGATGACCTCGGGGAAGAGTTTGCCCAGCCACGGTCCGCAGGCAAAGACGTACGCATCCGCTTCGATGCGTGTGCCGTCATCGAGGCGAAGCTCCGTCATCGCGCCGCCAGCGATCGCGCCGGGTGCGATGCGCGCCTGGCGATAGCTGCCACCCGATTTTTGAAATGCATCGCGCACCACGCCGCACGCTTGCCGCGCCGACAGCGCGCCTGCCCGGCGTTCGAGCCAGACGGAGTGGACGCCGCGAAAATCGATCTGCGGATAACGATCCTTCGCCTCGGCGATGGAAAGTTTGTCGACCGGAAAGCCGAGCTCCCGCAGGATGGCCACCGACGAACGCACGTACGCGTCATCCTTTCGATGCAGCCAAAGCGCGCCGGTCTCGGTATACAGCGGTTCGCCGGACGCGGCGATGATCTTCTCCCACAGTTCGTACGCGCGCTTCACCATCTCGACGTAAATGCGGTCGGGTCCGTAGATGGCGCGGATGACGCGCGTCTCGCCGCCGGAGCTGGACCGCGGATTTCCAGGGCCCCACGAGTCGATGAGCTCGACCTGCGCGCCGAGCGTGAGCAGGTGCAGCGCCGTCCAGCCTCCGAAGGCGCCGCTGCCAATCACGGCCACGCGCGGCTTTGATTTGCCGGAAAGCGGCTGCGCGTCGAGGCGGCCCATTGCCGATACCAATGGAGCCGCCGCTACGCACTCCAGAAACGTTCGCCGGGAAACGCCGTCGTCCGAAATGAGCGTCTCCTAAAAATTCACTCGTGTGCTGATGCCGATCGTGCGCGGTTGATTGATCAGGTAGCCGACGCGCGCTCGCGTTCCGCGCTCCTGATCGAGGGCGAGCAACGCATTTTCGTTGGTCACGTTGTTTACGAAAAGCGCCGTGTCCCACTTGTTGTACAGGACGCCGATCCGGAGATTGACGATGTCGTACGCCGGCAGTTTCGGATTGAACGTAAACGTGCTCTGCGTGAACGGTTTACCGATTCCGCCCGCGCCGAACGAATTCAGGTTGACCGTGCCAAAGCCCTCCGCCTGATCGCCGATCTGCGTGTAGCGGTCGCCAATGTGCTGATAGACGCCCGTGGCGTAGCCGGCCCATGTCTGTCCGGTGTGCCAATGCACCGTGCTCGCGGCGGTCATCTGAAATTCCGGAACGGTCGGAAGACGGTTGCCCTTCTGAATACCCGAAACCACGGACACATGCCCGGTGGCGTCGGTCGAGGTCAGCGTCGATTCCAGCTGCGACGTCGTATGGCTCGCAGAGATCGCGAAGTCCCACAAGTCGGTCGGCGCCGCTTCGAACTCGGCCTCCAATCCCTCGCTCTTCGACTTGGGAACGTTGAAGACGACGCGCGAGGAGCACGAGCCGGCCGTGACCGTGGCCTGGAGATCATGAATATCGGCGTAGAACGCGGATGCGTTGAACGAGCCCCGGCCGCCCATGATTTTCGACTTCGATCCGACTTCGTAGTTCCACAGCGTTTCGTCTTTCCACGATCCCCGGCCACCGAAGGTAACCAGGTCGGCCGCCGTGCAGAGCGGAACGTTGAGTGGATCGTTGATGCCGCCGAGGCGGAAACCTTTCGAGATCTGCGCATTGAGACGGGTCATGTCGTTCAGCTTGTAACTGGCCATCACGCGCGGCGCGATGCCGTTCGCTTTCGTCGAGCCGGCCGTCGTCCCTGGATCGGCAAAGATGCCGTCGAACGTCTGCGTACGGTCCTCTTTGAAATCGTAGAAACGCAGACCGCCGGTAACGTCGAGCTTGTCGGTTACCGGATAGGTTCCTTCGCCGAAGACCGCGAACTGATTGAATTTGTATTTCAGGTTCGAGAAGAACAGTACGTCTTTGGCTGCGCCGAACGAGCCTTTCGTCGATCCGATTTTGGCGAGATCCTCGAATCCGCTGACGAGGAGGCTCTGACCGTACTTGCGATCGGTGTGGCTGTAGAAGGCGCCGCCGACCCACTGCAGCTTGTTCGTGGCGCCGCTCAGGCGCACCTCCTCGGTAAGCGATTTCGCCTTGGTGGCGTCGTCCAGGGGAGCGTTGAGCGTGTAGACGGCAGGACCGAGTCCGATGGAGCCGCCAGTGATACTCGCCGTCAGCGCGGTGGCGTCGCGGAGCACGTCCACGTTGCGGTCAGAGTACGAAGTGATCGAGGTGAAGGTCCTGCCGCCGCCGAGGTTGTAGGAGACGTTCACGTCGCCGAGGAGGAACTTGTCGTTGAACGGCTCCTTGAACTGCGTGAACTGCTCTCGTTCGCCGAGGTTCACTTTCGGGCGCGTGGTCGTGTAGGGATTCGCCAGGATGTTGAAAGCGTCTTCGCGATTCCAGCCGTTCATCGACACCTTCTGATAAAGGATCCGCGGCGTGACGCTGAGTTTGTCGTCAGGCTTGAACAGGAACGATAGCCGGCCACCGGTGCGGCTGCCGTCGTTGACGTCCTTGTTGACGCTCAGGTTCGGTTGCACCGCGTCGACGAATCCGCCGTAACGGGTGTAATAGCCGGCGAAGCGCATGGCCGCGGTCGGGCTGAGTGCCGCATTCGTGGCCACTTTCAGGCTTCCGCCGATGCTGCCGCCGCTGATCGAGCTGCCGCTGAACTCGCCGATCGTTTCCGATACGCCCAGCTTCGGCTGGTTGCTGATGTAGCGCACCGTTCCGGACAGCGATCCCGATCCGAACAGCGTTCCCTGCGGTCCGCGCAGGACTTCAATGCGCGACATGTCGAACAGGTCGATGTCGGGCGTGAAAAGCGACAGCGAGATCACCGACTCATCGAGGTAGACGCCGACCTGCTCCTTGACGCCGGGCTGGTCGCGCACGATCTGGCCCGCCGAGACGCCGCGCATCGCGACCTGGCTCTGTCCGGGCCCGAGGTTCTGCACGGTGAATCCGGCCACGTTTGCGGAGACGTCTTCGAGAGTCTCGGCGCCGCGGTCGCGAAGCTGCGATTCGGTCGGCGCGGCCACGGAGATGGGGACCTCCTGCACCGTCTCCTCGCGTTTGCGGGCGGTCACCACCATCTCTTCGGTGACCTTCGGCTTCTTGTCGTCCTCCGCCTTCTTTTCCGCCGGTGTTGGCGGCTTGGTTTCCTGCGCCAGGAGAGGAACGGTGGGAACGGAAATGGTCAGGGTCAAAACGCACAACGCGGCTCGCGTGACGAGACTCTTCATGACTTCCCCCTTTGTCGTTTCACCGGGGCTAAGAATGGATGAGGCCGCAATTGTGGGCGATGGATCGGGAGCGGTCAAGCCGATCGGGTCTTCTTTCGAACGCGCCGCACCGTAAGAGCCGGGTCTGAGTCTTGCTCGCCGAACGAGCATGCAAAACCCGGAAGTTGTCGTCATCACCGGCGCCTCGGCCGGCGTCGGCCGCGCCACCGCACGCGCATTCGGAAAGCGCGGCGCGAAAGTCGGACTGATCGCTCGCGGCAGGGAGGGACTCGACGCGGCCAGGCGCGAGATCGAAGCGCTCGGAGGCGAGGCGATCGTCCTGCCGCTCGACGTCGCGGATGAAAACGCGGTCGAGCAGGCGGCGGCGGAAGTCGAGCGCACGTTCGGGCCGATCGGCATCTGGATCAACAACGCGATGCTCTCGGTCTTTTCGCCGATCATGGAGATGACGCCGTCCGACTATCGCCGCGTCACCGAGGTCACCTACCTCGGATACGTGTGGGGAACGCTGGCGGCGCTGCGGCGGATGAAGCCGCGCGACCGCGGCGCAATCGTGCAGGTCGGCTCGGCGCTCGCGTATCGCGGCATTCCGCTGCAGTCGGCGTATTGCGCGGCCAAACATGCGGTGCAGGGCTTTCACGATTCGCTGCGCAGCGAGTTGATTCACGACGGCAGCAACGTGCGCGTGGTGATGGTGCAGATGCCGGCGCTGAACACGCCGCAGTTCCGCTGGGTGAAATCGCGGCTGCCGCGAAAAGCGCAGCCGGTGCCGCCGATTTTCCAACCCGAGGTGGCGGCGGAAGCGATCGTGTGGGCGGCGTACAGCGGACGGCGCGAAATCAACGTCGGCTGGCCCGCATCGAAAGCGATCATCGGCAACAACTTCGCGCCGGGATACGCCGATCACTATCTCGCCAAGCACGGCTACGACGCGCAGATGATCGATGAGCCGGAAGTTCCTGGCCGTCCCGACAACCTGTACTCGCCGCTCCCCGGCGACGCCGGCGCGCACGGCGTCTTCGACGACCGTTCGACGGATACGAGCATCGCGCTCGAACTGAACAAACATCGAGGATGGATCGCCCTCGGCGCATTAGCAGCCGGTTTGTTTTTATCTGCGCTCCATCTGCGTCAATCTGCGGATTAAACTCCCCGCACCTTGAAGCACTACATCGCCCTCGCCCGTCCGTTCACGCTCCTTCCGCCGCTCCTCGGCATCGTCTCCGGCGCGGTGTGCGCGTGGGGGTCCGCGCACAATCCCGATCCGTCTCGCGCGCTGACGTCATCCGTGATCTGGACCATCGTCCTCGGCTCGCTCTGCGCGTCGTTTCTCAACGCCGCGAACAATTCGCTGAACCAGATTTACGACCTCGAAATCGATCGCATCAACAAGCCGAAGCGGCCACTGGTGACGGGCGAGGTCTCGCGACGCGGCGCATGGATCTTCACCTGGATCATGTACCTCCTCGGCCTCGTGCCAACGTGGCTCGTGGTCGTTTACCCGTACACGCGCTGGCGCGCCAAATTCTTTGCGCCGCTGCCGTGGCACGAGTGCATCGCCATCTACCTGATCGCGTTCATCTCGACGTTCGTCTATTCGGTCCCCGCGCTCGGCCGGACCAAAGCGCATCCGATCGGGGCGAACCTGACCATCGCCATCCCGCGCGGCTGCCTGCTGAAAGTGGCCGGCTGGACGATGGTGGCGCACGCGACGACCGCCGAACCATGGTTCATCGGCTCGGTCTTCATGCTCTTCCTCCTCGGCGCCGCGTCGACGAAGGATTTCAGCGACATCGAAGGCGACCGCGCCGGCGGATGCCGCACGCTCCCAATCGCATTCGGCGTCAAACGCGCGGCGTGGATGATCGCGCCGTTTTTCATCTTCCCCTGGCTGCTGATGCCGCTCGGCGCCGCCACGCACATCCTCACCGGCAACGGCAAGTTCCTGACGATCCTCGGCATCGCCCTCGCGCTCTGGGGCGCGTACACGGTCTGGCTGATCGTCCGCAATCCCGACGAGCTGACGGCGACGGAGAACCATCCGTCGTGGCGGCACATGTATCTGATGATGATGGCCGCGCAGGTCGGGTTCGCGGTGGCTTACGTGGTTTGAGCTGTCATCCTGAGCCGCCGGAGGCGTTGGAGCGCAAAGCGCGGAACGCCGGAGGACGGTCGAAGGACCCCCTTCCTGGTAACCCGGAAGGGCGGCGGCTTTGCGCGATTCCGCCGCCAACTGTGTTAGCAGCGGGGGGTCCTTCGACCGTCCTCCGCGGGTCGGCGCTAGAGCGCCTCAACCGCTCCGGCGGCTCAGGATGACAGTTTCATCACCCGGTACATCCACACCCGAGTCGGAAAGTAGTACTTGTAATCGTCCACGTAATTCGCGGCGATGTACGCGTTGTACGCATCGCGCTCCGGAAAGCGAACGTGCGTCGCAAATAGCCGATCGACGAACGCGTACTCGTAGCGAACGGCAGGATCGCGCTTCGTGAACGGAACGAAATTCGCCTCCGGCCGCTCCAGCGCGTTGTTGTCGGCGACGAGAATCTTCACGTTCGGATCGCGCGCGATCAGCGTGTCGATGTATGCGTTGACCGGACCGCGATCCTGTCCGTGCATGACCGCGGGTCCGTAGAACTCGCCGATGAACCGGTCACCGTATTGCGCGCCGTAGAAAAGGTAATTCGGGAAGAAGCGAATCACGTCGTAAAGCTGGATCGCGAAGCACAAGACGATCGCTGCGATGAGCGGCTTCGTCATGCGGTGTTCGAGGATGACGCCTGCGAGCAAGAGGCAGACGAGCGGGTAGAACTGCACCTGGTGATGCGGTGCGTCGTAGTGGAAGACGAACCCCTTCAGCGCAAAGTTGACGAGCAGCGCGATTGCGAATGCCGCGAGAAACGTCGTCTGCAGGCGTCGCGGTCGGTGAAGCGTCGTCGCGTAGCAGGCGGCGGCTAGGGCGAGCCACCACGGTCCGATCTTGATGACGAAAACAATCAGCGAAAAGTACCAGGGCGCGTGCGGCGATCCGAGGTTGAGGTAGTTCCAGAACGGGTAGGCGTCGCTCAACGTGCACGCGCGGATCAGTTTCGCGAGCAGCGTCGGATTGAGATAAATCACCGACGTCGCGAAAAACGTTGCGATGGCGATCGGGATGAACATCAGATCGCGCCAGGCGTACCGCCGCGTCATCGCGTAAAAGACGGCGATGACGATGCCATTGAAGACGCCGAGGATCGAGCAGGATGTGGCCAGGCCGAAGGCGATCGCGCTGAGAACCAGCCATTTGGTTTCGCCGTCGTAGCGCCGCCGGCCCGGCGGCTGGACCGCCAGCGGCTCGCTGGCGCTCTTGACTTGCCGCCGAGCCGGCGGCGGTCCAGCCGGCGAGCCGCCGGCGCTACGACGGTAGAACGCGATGAACGACGCCGTCGTGAACATCGTGAACAGGATGTTCGAATGCGTCATCAGCATCCGGCCTGAGGCGAGGAGTTGCGGCGAGGTCACATACAGCGCCGCCGTCATCGTGGCCACGCCGAGTCCGAATTCGCGGCGTGCGAACGCGTAGAGCATCAGCAGCGTCAGCGCGCTGGCGATGAAGCTGATGACGTACTGAGCGTTGTTCGATGACGTCAACGTCAGAACCGCGGCGTGGATGAAGTACGGCAGGCGTGTCTGCGAGATGTCGTCGAGGCAGGCGAACGGATCGTGCGTCCTTGCCAGGCATTGCGTAATGCCGATGTCCGTCCCTTCATCCCACGTCGGCGAGATCGACGCGATGCGGTGCAGATGCAGGAACGCGAACGCCGCGAAGAGCAGGACGAATGCGGCGTTGGCGAGTCGGACGCGCGGCATCACGACGCCAGGTAGAGGACCGACACCGAGATGGCCGCCCACAGGATCGCGCAGACGATCATCTGCGGGTCGCGCACCATCCGATCCGTCGGCGACTCGTCGTGCGACAGTTCAATCAGATAGCGATACCGAAATACGCCATACAGCACCACCGGCACCGTGGCCGCGAGCTGTGGCCGCACCGTAGCGATGTAGAGGCCGTAGAAAACGAACGTGGCCACGACCGCGATCTCGGAGTAGTCGTCCATCAGCTTGACGCTGTAGTGCTGCAGCACCGAGCGGAAGTCGGATGCCGTCGATGTCGACAGCAACTCCTGCCGCCGCTTCGTCGCCGCGAGGTAGAGCGCCAGCGAGAGCGTGGTGATGAACATGAACACCGACAGCACGACGTCGATCGCCACGGCGCCGCCCCAGACCCGCAGCACGAACCCGCAGGCGATGGCGAAGAGATCGATGATCGGCATCGTCTTCAGCTGCATCGAATACGCGGTGGTCAGCGCCAGATAGAGCGCTACCGCGAGCAGAAACTTCGGCGCGACGAACCAGGCGGCGGCAAGCAGGATCGGGATCAGAATCGTAACGATCGTTACTGCCGCGCGGACGGAGACTTCACCCGAGGCGATGGGGCGACGAAGACGTTTCACGGGATGGGCGCGGTCAGCCTCGCGGTCGAAGATGTCATTGATGATGTAGCCCGCCGACGCTGCGCCGCAGAAGATGATGAACGCGGCCAGCGAATGCGCGACCGCGGACGGCGAAACGAACGACCGCGAAAAGATCAGCGGCGCAATTACGAATCCGTTCTTCAGCCACTGCGCCGGACGCAGGAGGCGGATGGCCTTCACGCGGGCGAGTGTAGCGCACGCCTCACGGCGACTCGATCGTCACCGCGGAATGAAGACGCGGTAGATCAGCGCGGTGCCGAAGCCCCAGGCGGCGTTGACGATCGGGCCGATCATCATCGCGCGCGGCTTCCATCCGCCGGCGATCGGCTGATGCTTGATCGGCGAGACGATGAACCACGCCACGAGCGTCGGAAAGATCGCACCGAAGAGGATCGCGGCAGTCCAGAACGAAGCGCCGCGGCGGCCTTCGATCATCGGCATCATGACCACGCCCCAGATGCCTCCCCAGAACGCGAGCGAGATCACCGCCGGGATTCCGAACGGCGGCACCGCCTGCATCGGCCAGGCCGGCTTCGGCGCGATGCTGAAGGCGTGCAGCAGCGCGAGCACGCATTGATGAAAGACCAGCGTGGAGACGAAGCCGGCGGCGAATGCGATCACGACGCGTTTGATCATCACAGCACCCTTCGAAAGTAGTCGATGGTCTTCTGCAGCCCTTCTTCGAGCGGCACGACCGGCTCCCATTTCAGGAGAGCGCGCGCCTTGGTGATGTCGGGCCTGCGAATCTTCGGATCATCCTCGGGTAGGGGGCGGAACTCGATCGGCGCGTTGCTGCCGGTCAGGCGCTTGATCTCCTCGGCGAACTGCAGAACCGTCATCTCATTCGGGTTGCCGATGTTCGTCGGGTTCGGGTCATCCGACATCAGCAGCCGGTAGATGCCTTCGATCAAGTCGGTGACGAAGCAGAACGAACGCGTCTGCGAGCCGTCGCCGAACACCGTCATCGGCTCGTTGCGCAGCGCCTGCGAGATGAAGGCGGGCACGACGCGGCCGTCTTTGATGCGCATGCGCGGACCATACGTGTTGAAGATGCGGACGATGCGCGTCTCGACGCCGTGGAAGCGGTGGTACGCCATCGTCATGGCCTCGGCGAAGCGCTTGGCCTCGTCGTACACGCCGCGCGGACCGACCGGGTTCACGTTGCCCCAGTAGTCCTCTTTCTGCGGATGCACGAGCGGATCGCCATAAACCTCGGAGGTCGATGCGATGAGGTACCGCGCGCCTTTGTCCTTGGCCACGCCGAGCGTTTTGTGCGTACCGAGCGAGCCGACTTTCAGAGTCTGGATTGGCTTTTCGAGGTAATCGATGGGACTTGCGGGCGACGCGAAATGCAGGACGTAATCGAGATCGCCGTCGATGTGGATGTAGTTCGTGACGTCGTACTTCACAAACGAGAATCCCTCGCGGCCGACGAGGTGCTGGACATTGGCGGGATTGCCGGTGATGAAGTTGTCGATGCAGATGACTTCGTGCCCGCGCTCGAGGAACAGCTCGCAGAGGTGCGAGCCGAGAAATCCGGCGCCGCCGGTGATGAGCGCACGGCCCATCAGGCGCTGACCGCCTTGCGCACGTCTTCGGCGCGGCCGACCGACGAGTAGTAGAAGCCGAGCGCCTTCATGCGCTGCGGATCGTAAACGTTGCGGAGATCGATCAGGTTCGGCACTTTCATCGCTTTCTTGATGCGCTCGAAGTTCAGCGCGCGGAACGCGTTCCACTCCGTTGCCAGCACGATCGCGTCCGCGCCCTCGGCGGTGCCGTACGCGTCGTCGCAATAGTCGATGTTCTCGAAAATCGCGCGGCTGTTTTCCATCGACTGCGGGTCGTAGGCCTGAATGCGCGCGCCGAGGGCCTGCAGTCCTTTGATGACCGGGATGGCGGGCGAGTCGCGCATGTCGTCGGTATCCGGCTTGAACGCCAGGCCGAGGATGCCGATGGTCTTGCCCTTCACGTCGCCGTTCAGCGCGTCGACGATCTTCGTGACCATGCGCTGCTTGATGTCGTCGTTCACGCGCAGCACCGCTTCCATGATCTGGAACGGGTAGCCGTGGGCGCGGGCGATCGTGGCCATCGCGGAGCTGTCTTTCGGAAAACACGATCCGCCGAAGCCGGGCCCGGACTGAAGGAACTTCGGTCCGATGCGGGTGTCCAGACCCATGCCGAGTGCAACATCCTGCACATTGCCGCCAACACGCTCGCAGATCTGCGCGACTTCATTGATGAACGAGATCTTCGTGGCCAGAAAGCCGTTCGCGGCGTACTTGATCAACTCGGCCGACTCGACGTTCGTGACGACGAACGGGATTTCGAGCGAGTGCAGCGGCGCGTAGATCTCCTTCATCAACTCGATCGATTCCTCGTCAGAGGCGCCGATGACGACGCGGTCGGGCTTGAGGAAGTCTTCGATGGCGGAGCCTTCGCGCAGAAACTCGGGATTCGAAACGACAGAGCCCTTCTGGCCGTTGCCGGATTCCTCGAGGATCTGCTCGATCATCCTCCCCGTTCCGATCGGAACCGTCGACTTCGTGATCACGAGCTTCGGCCCGTTCATGTGCGCGGCGATCGTGCGTGCGACGTTTTCGACGTAGGTGAGATTCGCGGAACCGTCCGGCTTCGGTGGCGTGCCGACGGCGATGAAGATGGCGCGGCTGCGGCTGATGGCGTCGCCAAGGTCGGTAGTGAAACGCAGCCGCCCCTCGTCCACGTTGCGGCTGACGATCTTGTCGAGACCCGGCTCGTAGATCGGAATCTGTCCGTTGTTCAGGGCGTCAATTTTTTTCGGATCGATGTCACAGCAGATGACGTCGTTGCCGAAATCGGCCAGACCGGCCCCGGTAACGAGCCCGACATAGCCCGTTCCGATGACTGCGATATCCACCTGGGAGTCCTCCGGGGAAAGTAGTGCGCGAACGCGCGGCGCGAGATGCTATCACTTGGCGATACGCGGCGCCGCGCGCCAGAGACGGACGCGTTAGGGCAACGGCGGTGAGGTCGAAGTGGTGGTCGTTGTCGGGGCTGTAGTCGTCATCGCCGGCACATCCGGCGCCGCGGGCGGCGCCTCGGACTTTGGCGCCGGCTTTACTGGCGGAGGCGGCGTGACGGGCGCGGGTTGGGCCGACTGCGTGTCATAACGCTTCTGAATCCCACTCTGCTGGCGGTTGCGGATCAGCCAGCGCAGGAGCTTCGACTCATTGATGCCGATGAGGATGTCGTTGACGGATTCGTAGACCGAGGGATCGTTGACCAGTTTGCCCGCCGTCCCTTCGCCGCGATTCAACTTCGCGACCGTGTCGTTGAGCTGATGGAGCAGGCCGGTGAATTCGTTGAGCGCTTGATCGCCGTACACCTTGTCATTCATGAGACGCGGCACGAGGCCTTGTCCGCTCTGATACGACGCGCTGATCGCTGCGAGATTCGATGATGTCGTCTTGAGGTTGTCGACGAGCTCGTAGACTTTCTTCTTCCCCTCGGGATCGGTCAACAGCGCCGGGATCATGCCCTGCCCGCTCTTCAGACTGCCTTGCACATCGGCGACGAGCGTCTGCAACGAGCGAGCGCTCTCCTGGATTGAGCCGGTGAGCGAGGTGGCGTAGGCATCGTCGTATACGAGCCGGCCGACGAGACCTTTTCCGGTCTCGACGTGGCCGAGGATCGCGTTCGTTTTGTTGAGCGTGGTGAGGAAGGTGTCGGTGATGCGTTGCTTCGTTTCGGGCGTCGACGTCAGCTCGCCGATCAGACCCTCTCCGCGATCGACGCGGCCGAGGATGTTCTTGAGCGAATACGAAATCTGCACGAAGTTGTCGACGAGATCCTCACCCGAGGAGATGAGCTGATCGACGTTGGTCTGGCGCGCGGCCGGAATCATCGCGCCCGGCTCCAGCGAGTCGAACTTCGGACTGCCGGGAGAGATGTCGATGTAACTGTCGCCGGCCAGGAGCCCGAGCTTCTTCATGCGGGCGCGGGAGTCGGTGCGGATGCGGTCCGCGTACTTGCGGTCGACCATCAGCACGATGTCGACGTCGCGCATTTTTGGATCGAACGGAAGAGTGATGTCTTTGATGACGCCGACCGTGACGCCCGAAATCTTGACCGGGTTTCCCTCGGCCAGGCCGGTGACGTTGTCGAGGCGCACTTTGTATTCGTTCTTGCGCGAGAAGATCTTCTGCTCGGAGCCGATGAAGAAGACGAAGATCATCAGCACGAGCAGCGAGGCCGCGACGAGAAGCCCGACGCGGATCGTTTTTTCTTTTGGTTTAGGTGCCATCGTTTTGTACCGAACCGTTTCGTTGCGTTATCAGATTTCTTCAGTGCGGCGGTTGTGCTGCGGTTACGGCTGAGGCCTTCAGGAACTCGCGCAGCACCGGATGCTCGGAGGTGCGCGCTTCTTCCATCGTCCCCACCCACTCGAACACGCCCTTGTTGAGAAAGGCGATGCGGTCGCCGACCGAGAACGCCGACTGGATGTCGTGCGTCACGACGACCGAGGTGACGTTGAGTTTCGACTGCAGATCGATGATCAGTTCGTTGATTTTCTGCGACGTGATCGGATCGAGACCGGTGGTCGGCTCGTCGTAGAGAATCATCTTCGGATCGAGCACGATCGAGCGTGCGAGCCCTACCCGCTTGCGCATGCCGCCGGAGAGATCGACCGGCATGAGGTTCTCAGTGTTCGGCAGATTCACGAGACCGAGCTTCTCTTTCACAGCGCGCGCGATCTCCTCCTCGGACATCTCTGCATGCTCGCGCAGTGGAAAGGCGACGTTCTCGAAGACGTTCATGGAGTCGAACAGTGCGCCGCTCTGGAAGAGCATCCCGAACTTTTTCCGCACGCGGTACAGCTCTTCCTCGGGGTGATCGGTGATGTCTTCGTCTTCGACGATGACGCGTCCACTGTCCGGGGCTTCCAATCCGAGCATGTGCCGCAACGTGACCGATTTACCGCTTCCCGATCCGCCGAGGATGACCAGGACTTCGCCGCGGTAGACCTTGAGATCCGCGCCGCGCAGGACCTGCTTGTTTCCGTACGCCTTGTTGACATCGCGGAACTCGACGAAGAGATCGCGCGCATGGCGCCTTCGATCAGGCGTCTCGCGCGGCTCGGCGCGGCGATCGGGAGCGGTGGTCGTTTCAGTCATCAGAAGATGAAGAGAAAAACTTTCGTGAGGAAGAAGTCGAGGATCAGGACGGTGATGGACGCGGTGACGACCGTGGCGGTGGTGGAGCGGCCGACGCCGTCCGCGCCGCCAGTGGTGCTGAGACCGTTGTAGCAGGCAATCAATCCAATCGTGAATCCGAAAAAGAAGGTCTTGCCGACACCCGAAGCGAGGTCGTTGTACTTAACGGTCTCGATGACGCTGCGGATGTAGAAGTTGGAGCTGAGATGCAGGCTGCCGACGGCGATGACCAGCCCACCCAGGATGCCGATGAAGCACGCCAGCAACGTGAGGAGCGGCATCATGATCGTGGTCGCCAGCACGCGTGGCACGACGAGCTTGCGCACGGGATTTGTGGCGAGCGCGCGCAATGCGTCGATCTGTTCGGTAACTTTCATCGTGCCGAGCTCCGCCGCGATGCCAGCACCGACGCGGCCACCGACCATGAGTGCCATCAGCACCGGCGCTAGCTCGCGAATCAACGAGAGCGACACGACTTTGCCGATCAGCAGCGCGCCGCCGAAGTCGGCAAGCGAATACGCCGTCTGCAGCGCCAGCACCATCCCGATGAAGAGCGAAGTGATGGCGACGATGGAGATCGACCGGACGCCTATCTGGTCGAACTGCGCGATGACCACTCCGCGATCAATCGGTCCTCGGATGAATTGCTGGATGGTCTGCGTGGCCAGATCCGCAACTCCGCCAAGGTAGTAAAACGCTTCTTCAGCATGCTGCTTGAGACGGTCGACGATCGCGTTCCCGCGCTCGATGAGCGTCGGCGAAGCCGGCTTCGGGGCGGTGTCGGTTTGGAGGATGGAGGTCAAAGCGTGCGTGATGCTACTAAAGGTTAATTGAGAAGGGGTGTTTTATACTTTCAGGCCTCAAAGTATAATTCGCAACCGCTTCGGTGTACCTGAGTATATGAACGCAAACGACTTTACGGCTCCGGCAGCGGGACGGATCGTCAGAACGAGCGACGGCGCCGCCGCATTCGTGCCGAGCCCGCTTCCTCCCGATCTCGCGCTTTCGTGGGAGATGCTCAACGCGATCACCCACGCTGAACGGGCTGTCGCGAACCTCCGCGGCGTCGGCGCGACGCTGCCGAACCCGCACCTGCTCATCGCTCCTTTCGCGCGGCGTGAAGCGGTGCTGTCGAGCCGCATCGAAGGAACACAAGCGTCGGTCGGCGATTTGGTTGCGTATGAAGCAGGCAACACCCCGGCGGACGCCGCCGATGTCCACGAGGTGGCGAACTACGTCGCGGCGCTCGACTACGGCCTGGAGCGGCTGAAGGAGTTTCCGCTGAGCCTCCGCTTCATTCGCGAAGTTCACGAACGCCTGATGCGCGGCGTTCGCGGAGGCAGCAGCAATCCTGGCGAGTTCCGGCACCTGCAGAACTGGATCGGCGCACCGGGCTCGCGAATCGCCGACGCGAAATACGTTCCGCCACCGGTTCCCGACATGCAAGAGGCACTCGACGCCTTTGAGAAGTTTCTGCATGCGCCGTCGCATCTGCCGGCACTGATCCGCTTCGCGCTGATCCACTATCACTTCGAGGCCATCCATCCATTTCTAGACGGCAACGGCCGCGTAGGCCGCCTGCTGATCACATTTCTATTTCACACGGAGAAACTGCTCGATCATCCATTGCTCTACCTCAGCGGATTCTTCGAACGGCATCGTAATGACTACTACCAGCTGCTTCTCAACGTCAGTCAGCATGGCGAGTGGGCGGCATGGATCGCATACTTTCTGAGTGCTGTGACCGAGCAGGCGAACGACGCCGTTCGCCGCGCGAGCACCCTGCTCGCGCTGCGGCAGGAGTATCGAAAACGTACTACCTCCGCCCGCAGTTCCGCACTTCTCGGCGCGATGATCGATCGCCTGTTTGCGCTGCCGGCGATCACGATCACTGCCGCCGCGCGCGAGCTCGACGTGACCTATCGGGCGGCAAAGATGAATGTTGAGAAACTCGTCGCGTCCGGAATTCTCACAGAGCCCGCGACCGGTCGGAATCGCGTCTACATGGCTCGCGAGATCATCGACCTGCTCGAAGCTCCGTAGCTACTCCCTCGAAGATCCCCAGGTAACCCAGAGTTCTACTTCGAGTGATGTACTTAAACCGAACGGCCAGTTTGGTTTCGCACCCTTGAGGCAAGGTTCGCTGCGAAGAGCACGAGAGACCGGTCTTCCAGCTACTGCCCGCCGAAGATCGAACGCAGCAGCTTGCGCAGCCCGCGTTCCTCTTTCTTCTTCGGTTGCTGCTGTGGCGCGGGCTGCGGTCCGGCTGGATTCGGGACGAGACCCTCGCTCGTCTGCGCCGTCTCCGTGTTGTCGCGCCAGAACGGGCTTGGCTCGCCGCTGCCGGCGTGGAGTGGGCACACCGAGGTGGGCTCGGTGCCGCTGACAAAAATCTCGTCCTTCGTTTGCGGGCAGTAGGGCGTGGCCAGCATCCCCGACTGCGGATCGATCTGGCGGTCGATGACATCCTCGGGACGTTTCCAATCGACGTCCGGAATCAGGCCGCTGACGCGATTCATGTTGTTCGTCCAGATTGGAACGCACGCATCTCCGCCGGCGAGTCGAACACTATGGCCGTCGTCGAAGCCGAGCCAAACCAGCGAGAGGATGCGGGGCGAATAGCCGATGAACCATGCATCGCGGTAACTGCTCGTCGTCCCCGTTTTGCCGGCGAACGGACGTTCGAATCCGAGTTGCCGTGCTTTGCTGGCCGTACCGAATTCGAAGACGCCTTTGAGCACGTCGTTCATCACGTAGCAGACGCTGGCCGGCGCCACGCGCCTCATCTTCACTTCGCGCGATTCCAGCAACTTTCCCTCGGCGGTCGACACAGCCAGGATCGAGATCGGTTCCGCCTTCACGCCGAGGTTCGCGAAGGCGGAGTAGGCGTACGCGATTTCGAGCGGGGTAACTTCGAACGCTCCCAGCGATACCGACGGATACGGCGCGAGGTGACTCTCGATACCGATCGTGGCCGCGGTCTTGATGACGTTCGGCACGCCGGCGTTCATCGCCGCGCGCACGGCCGGGATGTTGTACGAATGCGCGAGCGCCTCGCGCACCGTCACCTGCCCGTGGTAGCGGAGGTCGTAGTTCTGCGGCGTCCACACCGCGTTGCCGGTGCGAATGCTGATCGGCGAATCGTCGAGCACCGTCGCGGCAGTGAAGGCCTGCTGGCCGCGCGCGGGATCCATCGCCGTCGCGTAGACGAACGGTTTGAAGAGCGATCCCGGCTGCCGCCGCGCCTGGATGGCGCGATTGAACTGCGTCTTCGAATAGCTTCTGCCGCCGACGAGCGCTTTCACATATCCGGTGCCCGGCTGGATCGTGAGGATCACGCCTTCGAGCGGCGTCGGCGACTTGCGCAGATACGGATAGTGTTTGTTGAGCGACTCGATGCCGCTGTCGAGCGACTGCTCGGCCGAGCGCTGCATGATCGTGTCGAGCGTCGTGAACACACGCAGCCCCTCGGTGCGCAGCTGCGTCTCGGGATACGTTTCCTTCAATTGTTTGAGCACGAGGTCGACGAAGAACGGCGCGCTGCGCGAGGTCTTCGGAAAGCGCGACGTCGTCAGAGGTGACGCCACCGCCTGCTCGTACTCCGTGTCGCTGATGTAGCCCTGCTCCTTCATCAATTGCAGCACGGTGTCGCGCCGCACTTTGGCGCGATCGGGATGCGTCAACGGCGAGAGCACATTCGGCGAACGAATGATGCCGGCGAGCGTGGCCGCCTCGGGCAACGTCAGGTAGGTCACGTGTTTGCCGAAGTAGACCTGCGACGCCTGCTCGACCCCGGCGATCTGCACCGATCCGTTTTGCCCGAGGTAGATCTCGTTGAGGTACGCCTCGAGGATCTGCCGTTTGGAGAAGCGCGCCTCGAGCAGTACCGCCATCAGCGCTTCATGAAGCTTGCGCGGAAGGGTGCGCTCCGGACTGAGATAAAAATTCTTGATGAGCTGCTGCGTCAGCGTGGAGCCGCCATGCGTCATGTTCTTGTTGCGGATGTCGGTCACCAGCGCGCCCAATGTGCCGCGGATGGAGATCCCTTCGTGGTGGTAGAAGTTCTTATCCTCGGTGGCGATGATCGCTTCGCTGACAAACTTCGGAACCGTAGCCAGTGAGACCGGCACACGGTCTTCCATCTCGTTGTTGTAGATCGACGTGATGAGTTCCGGCTCGATGCGGATGCCGCGTAACGCCACGCCGTCGTCGAGGCGCTTGATCGCGCGAATAGTCCCGCCGTCCATCTCGATCGCCACCGGCAGCGCGCGGAACTCGATGTCGGGATACTCAAAGTTCTGCAGGTAGATTTCGAGCGAATCTGCAGCGTAGCGATACTCGCCGGGATTGGTCACGCGCGTGGCGACTTCGTGGTAGCCGACATGGTTCAACTTCGGCTCGAGCAGCGCCCGCGGAATGGTCATCCCCGGAACGAGCGGAGTGGCATCCGAATAAATCCGGCTCGGCAAATCCCACCGCCGGGTCGCATCAAATTTCTTGGTGATGACGACGTACGTGTAGCCGACGAACGCTAAAAACCCGACGAAGCAAAGCATGACGAGAACCGCAATTCCCGCCGAGTGCCGCCAGAAAAAATCCTTGATCCGGGAACGAGTAGCCATCGAAGTGAGGGTACCAACAAAATAAGGCGAAGGGATGGCAGAGCTAAGGCACGGTCACGTGGATGATTGCCCGCGCTCAACGCGACTGAGGGCCGCGCGAATGCCGGTCATGGCACGCTCGAGTATGTCTAGTTGCAGACTGTGCGTATCGATGACGACAACGCCCAATTGAAATGACGTTAGTTTCTGCTGATACTCCATTCGCCGATCCGCGGTGAGAAAAACATCAAAAGTGGCCTCAGCGCGCCGTAGCAGTTCGCCGTTTCTGAATGATCCCCAACCCTCCTCCTGAACCGTACGAATCTCGAAGTCAGGCAGCTTCCGCCGAAGCAAGCGCGGGAGGTTCTCGTCGAACAGGACGCGCTTCACGCAATCGCCGCGGCGATCGCCTGAGTCGCCTCTTCCAGAAACGCCACCACTTGTTCGCGGCTGACGCCTGGATAGTTCTCGAGAAAATCCTCGATCGTGTCACCGCCCTCCAGAAAGTCGATCAGCGCGTGAACCGGGACTCGGGTGCCGATAAAGACGGGAGTACCGCCGAGGATCTCGGGGTCAGAGTGGACAATCTGTTTCGGGTCCATGGCGGCGAACAGGATAACGCGTTGCTCGTCTATCCCGGCCAAACCCAGTCGCGAATTTCCGGCAGGTCGTCGCCGAACTCGCAGACGTACTGGCGGTGCTCGACCAGCTTGTCGTGCATCTCCTGCTTCACGTGGGCGTAGCGCGTGGCCAGACCGGGGACGCGGTCGATGACGTCGATGACGAGGTGGAAGCGGTCGAGATCGTTCAGCACCGTCATGTCGAACGGCGTCGTGGTCGTCCCTTCCTCCTTGTAGCCGCGCACGTGCAGGTTTGCGTGATTCGTGCGGCGGTACGCGAGGCGATGGATCAGCCAGGGGTAGCCGTGGAAGGCGAAGATCACGGGCTTGTCGGTGGTGAAGAGCGAATCGAAATCGCGGTCGGACAATCCGTGCGGATGTTCGCTAGGCGGTTGAAGCGTCATGAGATCGACGACGTTGATGACGCGGATTTTCAGCTGCGAGCAACGCTCGCGCAGGATGGAAACCGCGGCTAACGTCTCCAGCGTCGGCACGTCGCCCGCGCAGGTCATGACTACGTCCGGCTCCGAATCGAGATCGTTGCTGGCCCAGTCCCACATGCCGATTCCGGCCGTGCAATGTTTCGTGGCGGCATCGATGTCGAGATACTGCAGCGCGGGCTGCTTCCCGGCGATGATCACGTTCACGTAGTTGCGGCTGCGCAGGCAGTGATCGACGACCGACAGCAGCGTGTTCGCGTCCGGCGGGAGATAGACGCGCACGACCTCCGCTTTCTTGTTGACGACGTGATCGATGAAGCCCGGATCCTGATGGCTGAAGCCGTTGTGATCCTGCCGCCAGACGTGCGACGTGAGCAGGTAGTTCAGCGATGCGATCGGACGGCGCCACGGAATGCGACGCGTCGTCTTCAGCCACTTCGCGTGCTGGTTAAACATCGAATCGATGATGTGGATGAAGGCCTCGTAGCAGGAGAAGAAGCCGTGGCGTCCGGTGAGGAGGTAGCCTTCCAGCCAGCCCTGGCAGAGGTGCTCGCTCAGCACTTCCATCACGCGGCCGTGATCCGCGATGTGTTCGTCGGTCGGAAGAACGGTTCCTGTGAAGACGCGCTCCGTCGCTTCGAAAATCGCGCTGAGGCGGTTGGAGGCCGTTTCGTCCGGACCGACGATGCGAAAGTTCTCGGGATTGGCTTTGATGATGTCGCGCAGAAAGTTGCCTGCGATGCGCGTGGCCTCGTTGAGCGACGTGGCCGGCTTCAGCACTTCGATCGCGTACTTGCGAAAATCGGGCATGCGCAGATCGCGGAGCAGCAGTCCGCCGTTCGCATGCGGATTCGCGCCCATCCGGCGCTCGCCCTTCGGCGCGAGCGCAGCAAGCTCGGGAAGCAGCGTTCCGTTCGCGTCGAACAGCTCCTCCGGTTTGTAGCTCTTCATCCAGTCCGACAGCAGTTCTACGTGCGCCGGTTTCTTGGCCAGATCGGCGAACGGAACCTGATGCGATCGCCACGATCCCTCCGTCTTCAGTCCGTCCACTTCCTTCGGACCGGTCCACCCTTTCGGCGTGCGTAGGATGATCATCGGCCAGATCGGACGCGTGCTGAATCCATTCGTTCGCGCGCCGTTCTGAATCGCCGCGATGTCATCGAACGCCTTATCCAGCGTTGCCGCCATCAACGGATGCATCACCTCGGGATCGTCGCCTTCGACGATGTACGGCTTGTATCCGTAGCCGGTGAAGAGATCGCGCAACTCGTCGTTGCCAATGCGCGCGAGCACCGTCGGATTCGCAATCTTGTAGCCGTTCAGATGCAGGATCGGCAGCACCGCGCCGTCATTAACCGGATTGAGAAACTTGTTCGAATGCCAGCTCGCCGCGAGCGGCCCCGTCTCCGCCTCGCCATCGCCGACAACGCACGCCGCGATGAGAGCGGGATTGTCGAAGACCGCGCCGTATGCATGGACGAGCGCGTATCCGAGCTCTCCCCCTTCGTGAATCGATCCCGGCGTCTCCGGGGCGACATGACTAGGAATCCCGCCCGGAAACGAGAATTGCTTGAACAGCTTCTGCATCCCCTCGGCATCGCGCGAGATGTGCGGATACATCTCACTGTACGTTCCTTCCAGATACGTATTCGCGACCAGCCCCGGTCCGCCGTGGCCCGGACCGGCGATGTAGATCATGCTCAGATCGCGCGCTTTGATGACGCGATTGAGATGAACGTAGATGAAGTTCAGCCCCGGCGTCGTGCCCCAGTGGCCGAGGAGGCGGGCCTTCGTGTGTGGGAGCGCGAGAGGCTCGCGAAGGAGCGGGTTGTCGAGCAGGTAAATCTGCCCAACGGAGAGATAGTTCGCCGCGCGCCAGTACCCGTGCATGCGGCGCAATTCGTCAGGCGAGAGAGGTTGGTCGTCCACCGCGGCGATTCTATGCAAAACGAAGTCAACTTCGTTTCGGAACGAAGAGCAGCAGTCCGCCGGCAACGATCGCGGCGATGCTCACCCAGAGCGGGACATTCACCGTCTTCTTTTCCTTCAGCGCGAGGTCGATCGGTCCTGCTTTGATCTCGTGCGTTGCCTTCGTGTAGGTGAATTTCCCATAGACCAATCCGGCGATGCCGGCCACGATCAGGAGAATGGCGACGATCTTGAGTGCGCTCATGACGACATCTTACGTCGCAGGTTGCGGACGTTCGCACCTCGGTTGATGACTCTTACCAGGCGCGCAATAGTTCGGCGCGCCGATCGATTAAACGTTCAAAGTCATCGGGTGTGAGGCGCACACGCCTCGCAGGAACGCGAACGGTCGGGCCGCCGTTCGATCAAGGTAACGTTCTTCATGACGATCTCAGGCCTCCTCCTGGGATCGCAGGACTACCTGATCAAAGGAATCGCAAGCAGCGACACGATCGTGCGATCGATCCGCTACGCGTTCGAGCGCGTTCGCGCGGAGGAAGATCGTCGCCGGTCCGAGGCGCGGTTTCGCGCGCTCGTCGAGAACAGTTCCGATGGAATAGTCCTCATGGATGCGCAAGGGAACGTTCACTACTCCAGCCCTGCGATCAACCGGATTCTCGGTTATTCGGTCGAGGAGTTCATCGGCATCAATGTCTTCACGCTCATGCATCCCGATGACGTCCTTGAGGGCCGCAGGCGCTTGATGACGATCCTGAACAATCAGGCTGCGCTGGCGGCGATGCCGGATCTGCGCTACCGGCACTCCGACGGCTCGTGGCGATCTCTGGAGGTACTGCGAACAAACCGTCTCGACGATCCCGCCGTTCGCGCCATCGTCGTCAACTTCCGCGACGTGACCGAGCGTAACAACGCGCTCGTCACAGCCGAACGGCTTCAGCGCCGGTACGAGTTGATTCTCAATTCGATCGCTGACGGCGTCGCGGAGTTGAACGCGAACGGAATCGTAACGTTCGAGAACGCGGCAGCCGCGTCCATGCTCGGCTGGAAACCGCATGACCTCATCGGAAGAAACGCCCATCAGGCGTTTCACCATTCGCGTTCCGACGGCTCGCGGCTCGCGGAAGAGGACTGCCCGCTCATCGCCACGCTGCGCGACGGTGAGGTGCGGCAAGTCAGCGATGATGTCTTCTGGCGCAACGACGGAACTTGCTTCACCGTTGAATACGTGGCCGCCCCGAAGATCGATCGTCAGGGAGAGATGCTCGGCGTCGTCGTGGCGTTTCGCGACGTCACCGAGCGGCGCGAAATGCAACGGCAAGTCGACCAGGCCATCCGCGTCACTTCCCTCGGCCGCGTTGCGGCGTCGGTCGCGCACGAATTCAACAACGTGCTCATGTCGATCCAGCCGTTCGTCGAAATTCTCCAGCGCCAGATCGGCAACGATGCGCCCAACTCGAAAGCATTGCGGTACATCCGCGACGGTGTGAAACGCGGGCGGATGGTCAGCAATCAGATCCTCCGGTTTGCCAATCCCGCCGAGCCGCGGCTGATGACGCTCGATGCCGGCGAGTGGATGCGCACGTTCAGCGAAGAGGCGCATGTGACGCTGCATGAGTACCGGGTCGAAGTCGGACCTGCCGAGTCGCTCATCGTCAAAGCGGACGCCGAACAACTGTCGCAGGTGATGTTGAACCTGGTCGGCAACGCGCGGGATGCGTCGCCCGCGGGGTCGGCCATTGCGGTCGGCGCCGTGCAAGCGGACGCCGTTCCATTCCTCCGCGAACGGGTTCCGGACGCGCACCGTTTCGCCGCCATGTTCGTTCGCGATCGCGGCTCAGGAATCGCAGCCGAGGTTCTCGAACACATTTTTGAGCCGCTGTTCACGACCAAAAGGAACGGGGGAACAGGACTCGGCCTCACCGTCGTGCAACAGATCATTTCGGAGCACGGCGGCGAGGTGATCGTCGAGAGCGCTGCCGGCGCCGGCTCGACCTTCTACATCGTCTTGCCGCTCGAAGAAACTGAATACGCCCCGCCCGAAGCCGGCGGCGAGCGCATCAACTGAGAGTCCGGCCTTGGGGTTTGCTGCTTGCCGCGAATCACGCGCATCGTCTATCCTCCGCCGGCCGGCCACGGGGAATAGCGCCGAAACCCGCTTCTGTTCGTGCCGGTCTAGTGTTCAGGCCCTTAGCTCAGTTGGTTAGAGCGCTACCTTGACACGGTAGAGGTCAGCGGTTCGAGTCCGCTAGGGCCTACCATGATGACGATCGATGCGCCGGCCACCGCCGGCGTTTTTCTTATGGGCCGAAAAGCACGCCAGAAACTGACTCGCACCGCGCCCGCACCGGTGGTCGCCGCTGTCTCCGAGCAGGCTCCTGCACCGGTTGACTGGCGTGCGCGCGACTGGACGATCGCCGCGCTTCTCATCGCGCTCACGTTCATCGTCTTCGGTCAGGTGACGTCGCACGCGTTCCTCAATTTCGATGACGGCCAGTTCGTCTACGAAAACCAGCACGTCCTCAACCGCGACGTGTCGTGGGCGCTGACCTCGACGGAGATCGGCTGGTATCCGCTGACGTGGCTCTCGCACATGCTCGACGTCACCATCTGGGGCCCGCGCGCCGGGATGCATCTTCTGACCAGCGTCTTCCTGCACGCCATCAGCACGCTGTTGTTATTTTTGGCACTGCGCCAGCTGACACGCGCGCCCTGGCCGTCCGCATTCATCGCAGCGCTCTTCGCGATCCATCCGATGCACGTCGAGTCGGTGGCGTGGGTCTCGGAACGCAAGGACACGCTCTCCACCGTCTTCGCCATGCTCGCGCTCTGGCTCTACGCCCGCGCGCCACGGCGGATGCTCGGCGTCTCGATCGCGATGGCGCTTTCGCTGATGGCGAAGCAGATGTACATCACGCTACCGTTCGTCTTTCTTCTGCTCGAAGCCTGGCCGCTGAACCGGCTGCGCACCCTCGACGATCTCCGCCAGCGCGCCATCGAGAAGTGGCCGCTGTTCGTGCTCACGATCGCCGGTGCCGCGGCGGCCGTGATCGGCCAACGAAGTCTGCATGCGATTCAAACCTCTCTCCCGATCGGGGAGCGCATCGCGAATGCGTTCAACGCCTACGCCACGTACGTCGGGAAACTCTTCGTCCCGATCGACATGGCGCTGCCGTATCCGCTCGTACACACTTCGCTCAGCGCCGTAATCCTGCCGCTGCCGATCCTTGCCGCGATCACGATCGCGGTCTACGCCGCCCGCCGCGCCGCCCCCTACCTCCTCATCGGCTGGCTCTGGTTCCTCGGCACGCTCATTCCGGTCATCGGCATCATCGCCATCGGTAACGCGTCGATGGCGGACCGCTACACGTACTTCGCCTACATCGGTCTCTTCATCGCCCTAACGTTCGGCGCGATCGATCTCGCCGCACGCGTCCGGATTCCATCGCAGGCGCTGGCCGCAATCGCCGCAATTGCGGTGATCGGTTACGCGATCGTGGCCAGCCATCAGCTCCGCTACTGGAAAGATTCGGAGACTCTCTTCGCGCACTCGCTCGACGTAACTCACGACAACTCCGTCGCCGAATATCTTCTCGGACAGACCCTGCAGGCCACGAAGCCGGACCAGGCCATGCCCCACCTGCAGCGCGCCATCGACCTGACGCTGCCGGCACTGCAGTCCCCGGGTGCGAAAGCGCCCGATTGGTTTCCGCAAGCGTATGTGGCCATAGGCACCGCACTGGTGGTGAAAGCGCGCGCGATGCCCGACTCGCCCGTGCGGAGCGCACTTCTCCGCGGCGCGATTACCAACAACCGCTACGCGCTGTCGCTCGATCCGAAGACGCCGCACGCCGCAAACAACATCAACGTCGCCACGCAGATGCTGCCGCACAATCCGCGGCAGGACGAGTACGACACGTATCTCGACGAAGGGACGAAGTTCTCGCAGGCCGGCCGCTACGACGACGCGGTGAAGCAGTACCGCCTCGCCGTCGAAATCTTCCCGCAGTCCGTCGAACCGCACATCTACCTCGGTCTCGGCCTGCTCCAGGCCAACAAGCGCTCCGAAGGCGTGGCCGAGCTCCGCGCCGCCAAGGCCATCTCGCCAGCGGACGCAAACGATTTCCTGACGAACGCGCTGCACATGCCGGTCAACCCGCGGAACCTCGACGCGTTCATCGCCCAGGCGGCGCAGTAGCGCGCATTCGTAGCGCCGACGGCTCGTCGGCTGGACCGCCAGCGGCTCGCTGGCGCTTTTGACTCTTGCCGGCGAGCCGCCGGCGCTACGTCCCTACCCTTCCACAAACTGCACGACCGTCTCACGAATCGAGCGGCGCACCGCCTCGTTGCTGCCCATCTTCGGCGTCCAGCCGAGCGCGGTCATGCGCGACGTGTCCAGACGCACTTTCGGGACGTCGCCCGGCCAGCCGCGCGAGCCGCCAGTGCGCGCAATGGCTACCTTCGCGGGATCGAGTCCCATCGCTTCGATGGTCCACTCGGCGATCTGGTTTACGGAGGTCCAGTCGGGGACGGCGAGGTTGTAGCAGTTGACGAGATCCTTCGCGGTGGCGTGGCCGAACATCATCCCGTCCAGACAATCCTCGACATGCACGTACGGCTTCGACTGCGTGCCGTCGCCGAGGATCTCGAGGCGGGTGGGATCGCGCTGGAGCTTGAGGACGAAATCATGGATGACGCCGTGCGTCGGATAGCCGCCAACGATGTTTCCGAATCGGAAGATCCAGCATTTCATCTGGTATCCGGCGGCGAACGCCGTGATCAGGGTTTCGCAGGCGATTTTGCTCGCCGCGTAAAAGGAGATCGGAAACAGCGGTCCGTAATTTTCCGGCGTCGGAAGAATGGTCGGCTCGCCGTAGATCGCGCCGCTGCTGGAGAAGATGAGTTGCTTCGTATTCGAAACGCGCATCGCCTCGAGCAGGTTGTACGTGACCAGTGTGCCGCCCTTGAGATCGAAGTCGGTGTAGCTGGTGCCGTAGCTGATGTCGCTGTTCGCGGCGAGATGCCACACCAGTTCCGGCCGCAGCCGCTGAAAAAGCGCGACGACGCGGTCGCGGTCGAGCAGATCAAACTCATGAAACGTGAAGCCCGCCTTCTCCAACGACCGCGCCACGTATTCGCGCTTGCCGAGAAAAAAGTTGTCGATGCCGTGGACCTCGTGGCCCTCGGCGAGGAGGCGTTCGAGAAGATTGGTGGCGATGAATCCGGCCGCGCCGGTAACGACGATTCGCATGTGAGTTAGTAGATTAGTGGATTCGTCGATTAGTAGATTAGGAAAGCGTGCGAACGTGTGCCCTCTGATCTCGAATCCACTAATCGACTAATTCCCTGGCAGTTCGCGCGAGTTCCTCGGGCGTTCCGATGTCGAAGAAGTTGTGATCGACGATTTCGCACGCGAGCCGGCGCTCGGCGGCGAGTAGCGGGAAGATCGACTCTTCGAATGAGCAGGGACCGGACGGCGGCAGCAGTTCGATGATGCTGGCCGGCATCAGCGAAAAACCGGCGTCGATGTACGGCAACTCGGGCGCATGCTTATCGAAGCGGATGACGCGATCGCCGTACACATCCACGTTACCGATCGTCCGGCGCGGATAGACCGCGACGCAGGGTTCGTCGTGAGCGGCGACGAAGCGGTCGTAGTCGAAGTAGCGGAGCACATCGCCATACGTCATCACGAACGTCTCACCGAGAAGAGGGCGCGCCTCACGAATGGCGCCGCCGGTGCCAAGCGGCTCGGTCTCGCGGCTGTAGGTGATGTTCACGCCGAACCGTTTCCCATCCCCGAAATGCTCTTCGATGACCTCGGCGCGATAACCCGTCAGCAGGACGGTGTCACGCAATCCGCGGCGAGCGAAGGAGTCGATGACGCGTTCGAGGTACGGCCGTCCGTTGATCGGAATCATCGGCTTGGGAAGGCCTTTCGCCAGTTCGCCGAGGCGCGTGCCGAAGCCGCCAGCAAGGATCGCAACCTTTGGAAAAACCGAATGTTGAATGTTGAATGTTGAATGTTCAATGTTGAATGAAGGAGTCACGACCGGCTCCTCGGCCATTCAACATTCAACATTGAACATTCAACATTCAACATTCGCTTTACCCTCGTCGAATACGCCGCGCCCGCCAGAGTCTCTTGAACGTCCACACCGTCGAGTTCCAACGTTGCAGTGTCGACGCGCCGATGCGGTCGCGGTATTCGATCGGGATCTCGGCGACCCGATAGCCCATGCGAAATGGGATGACGAGCATGTCCACCGGCAGCGCCGGCCCGTTCGGATCCCACGTCACCTTTTCCAGCATCGACTTGCGATACGCGCGCATCCCGCTGTGAACGTCCGTGGTGCGGATGCCGTGGAACAGCCGCGCCGTCCAGGCGAAGATGCGGTTGGCGAGGTAATTCGCGAACGGCATCGCCTTCGGCCGCTTCGCCAGGCGCGTGGCGTTCACCAGGTCGTAGCCTTCGTCGATCAGCGCGACCATCGTCGGGATCGTCTCGACCGGATAGGTGTCGTCGCAATCGAGCGTGATGACGATGTCGCCAGCGGCATCGCGAACGGCGCGGTCCATGGCCGGCCCGTAGCCCTTCGGCGGAAACTGCTTGAAGACGCGGCAGCCGAGCTCCGTGGCGATTTCCGCCGTCCGATCCTTGCTCGAGTCGACAAGAAAGATCTCTGCTTCGGGCACGACGCGGCTGATGTCCGCGACAACCTTCGCAACCGCGCGCTCCTCATTGAGCGTGATCATGGAGATGGTGAGTTTCATGGTTTCCTGCGAGCTTCGAAAATCATCTGGAACGCGAGCGCGCCGGGCCAGGCGGAGGCAACGATGCGTTCGATCGGGTAGATCGTTTTCAGGTAGAGCTTGTACGGACGCGATTCGAGCAGCGAGGACGGATCGTGCGAGTCGCTGGCGGAGCCGCCGAGAAGTTTTTTTGCGAGTGGAACGAACGGGCGCACGAGACCGGGATTGTATGTGCGGCGGACGATTTCCAGTCCCGTCGATTCGATCATCTCGCGCGCCGTGCGCCGGGTGAAGAAACGGAGATGCGTTCGATCGAGCACGCCGGTTTCTTCATAGCGAAATCGGCCGAGGAGCAGGTTGAGGCGCACGGACCAGAGCCCGACGTTCGGCAGCGAGACGATGACGCTGCCGCCGTCTTTGAGCAGATCGAGATAGCTGCGCAGGACGCCGACCGGCCAGGCCAGATGTTCGAGAACGTCCGCGAAGATGATGACGTCGAAGCGGCGCCCGGCCAGCGGATGGTTTTGCAGATCGGCGTGAATGACTTCGCTCACGCGCGTGCGCGCAACCGCAACCGCCTCCCCGCTCGACTCAATTCCGGTGACGCGATTGCCGCGCTTCTCGATGTGCTGCGACGTCGTGGCGAATCCGCAGCCGACGTCGAGGACATCGAGATCCTTGCGGCCGCCCCAGAGACGGAGCAACCCCCAGTTGACGTCTTCGAAATATTGGTAGTTTGAAGATTCGTACATTTCAACTTCGCCCGACGCCGGATGGCGTCTCGTATGGTAGCCGGTGGTCGCGCGCGAAGCGCGAGACCACCGGAACACGAACGCGCCCGGTTTCCCGACCGCGGCAGCGGTCGCGGAGGGAATTCACTCCGCTTGGTATTTGATCCGCGACGCCCTCCGGGGTCGGTCCCTCTATCGCGGCCGTTAACCGGTGGTCTCCCGCTTCGCGCGTGACCACCGGCTACCCTCCGTGTCGCCATCCGGCGACGGTCCCGCGGTACGTCAACCTCTCGCGAGCACCGTCCGAACACATTCCTCGGAATCTTTTCACGGTGAACTTAGCTCCTTCGAAAGCGCAATAGCCCTTTCGATGCACACATCGCTATTGATGTAGTCGAACTGCGCGAAGCGGCCGAGGAGGTGCAGGCCGGTCGCGGCGACGGCGTTGCGCATCGCGGTGACGTTGGCGCGGTAGTCGAGATCGTAAACCGGGTAGCCGTAGAGGAAGCGGATCGCTTTGCGGTAGACGATGGTGTTCGGATCGGCGAGGCCGGTCATCTCCAGCTCGCGGATGGTGCGGTCGATGATGGCCTCGTCCGACATTTCCCACACGCCGTCTCCGCCTTCGTTCGTCGTGATCTCCGCCATGATCGAGGACGATCCCGCAGGCACGCAGTGCTCGCTGAAGGCTTTCGGAAACGAGAGACGGTGAAAGAGGAGATTCGGATCGGGAACGTAGAGCGCGGTGTAGGGATAGCCGCGATCTTCGTTGCAGCCAATGAGGACGTTGATGAGCGAGTTGTAGTGGAGCGTGGCGGCGAGTTTGTGCACGTCGTCGGGCGCGTCCGCCCAGACTTTCAGCAGCTCGTGAATCGGGAGCGTGGAGACGAGCGTGTCGTAGGTGCGCTCCTCGCCGCCGGCCGAGGTCACCCGCCACTGCTTGCCGTCGCGGGCGACCGAGGCAACGCGCCAATTCGTACGGATGTCGCCGCGAACATTTTTCGCGAAGGCGTGCACGAGCGATTCGTATCCGCCCTCAATCGGATAGTAGAAGTGGAGTTGATGCAGGTAGCCTTCGGTCGAAATTCCGATCGACGACTTGAGCACATCCTCCATCGGCGGCTTCGGAATGCGCTCGACGAATTCGAGGCCGAGCTTCGTGGCGGGATAGTTCCAGATCTTCTCGTTGTAGGGGATGAAGTACTTCTCGGAGATACCGGCGCCGAAGGTTTTGTACGACCACTCCGACAGGTTCGACGGCGTGTCGCCGGCGTGCGGATTGACGATGTATCCGTAGATGCAATCGAAGTTGTCCTGCGGCGGCAGAGACGCAAGATCGTTCTCGAACGGGTACTTCACGAAGCGGCCTTTGAACCAGATCTTATTCTCGCGGCGGCGCTGATGGACGTTGTCGCCGAGCGTCTCGACCATCAGGTTCAGCACCTCTTTGTTCTTGCTGAACATGATGTGCGGACCGGCGGCGTCGAACGTGAAGCCGTCCTCGACGATCGTTCCGCACAGGCCGCCGATACTGGGGCGCCGCTCGACGACTTCGACGTCGTCGCCGAGGAAGGAGGCGAGGGCGACACCGGAGATGCCGCCGCCGAGAATGCCGATGGAGCGATGAGTCATAAGGGCCGCGTATTGTAGCGGGCACGGCCCGCGGCGTTGGTTGCCCAAGGCTCGATCGACACGCGCGCAACGAGGTTTCGACTGCGCGGGTGCATATCTTTCAGCGGTGGCACGGGCTGCGCGGCGAGATCGCGTCGGTGCCGCGCGCGAGTTGGAGGAGCGCGCCGAGGTCGGGGACGTGCCAGCGCGGCGGATCGGAGGCCTCGAGCGTGGTGCCGCGCGGCGGCTGGCAGAAAGCGACGTCGTTGCGTGCGTCGATGAGCATGATCCCGACCGGTAGCGGCTCGTGCGAGATGGCGTCGAGACGTTGTCCGCGCCGCAACGTGAGCGTTGTCGTCGCGGGAATCGGAGCGCCATCGACGAACCAATCGATGTTCGCGCCGCGATCGGACGCCGTTGGCGGACCGACGCCGCGCCAGAGCGGACGCTCGAAATCGAGAGGCTGCCGGTACCACGGATGTGACGCCAGATTCGTTGAGGCGTAGACGTCGTAGGTGCCATCCGCGAGCACGATCCATCTTGCCGCCCGCGCGAGCGGCGTGACGCGCGCGGACATTCCGGGCAGCCAGATCTCGCGCCACAGCGGGAGGTAATGCGTGACGATGAATTCGCCGAACGGACGATGCGCCGCGAGCCACTTGCGAACGTCGTAGTCAGCGATCACGGCGGCCGGCGGATCGCGAAGGACGTCGGCAATGGTGTACGGCTCGAAGAGTTTGTGCTCCTCCATCACGAAGACGTTCGCGCGCAGGAACCAGTAGCGGTAGGCGGGATCGCGATGCAACGGCCAACCGACGCTGTCGAACACCTTCGATCCGGGCGGCGTTCGGCGATCGGCTTCGCGCATGACGAAGTCTTCGTAGACGGTGTCGCTCTCCTTGCCGCGGAAAACGGCCGCGGCGATGTTGACGGTGGCGGCGATCACGACGAGCGCAATCAGCGCACGGCGGCGTGAGTCAGTCGTGGCGAACCGATCGATCTCGATGGCCACGAGCGGAGCCATCAACAGGACGGCGATCTCGAGGTGGTAGTTGAAGACGTACTTCATCGCGGCGATGAAGAGCAGGTTGGCGACCTGCAGAAACGCGAGGAAGAAATCGTCGCCGGGCGCACGGAATCCGCGACGCAGCGCGCGCACGACGCCGATTCCGCCGATGATCAGGATGGCGATGCCTCCGGGATCGACCGCGGAAAGTTGGAAGTTCGGAGCGGAGTCGACGAGGCGCACTCCAAACGCGACCGCGAAACGGTGCGCGAACATCCAGTCGACCGGCGCTTGCGCGAAACGATCGGCGAGGAAGTTGTCGCTCCACAGCCGCTGCCACGCGATGCGCGCAGAATGCGTGGCCGCAAAGTAAATGCAGGCAGCGCCGAACGTCGCAGCGGCGCCGGCGAAGCACCAGTTCGCGCGAGCGTTGCCGCCCCAGGCTCGATCGCGCGTGCGCACGACGCGCACGAGCAGGAGCGTGAGCACGGCCAGCGGGCCGAGTCGCAAGTTGGCCAACCCGGCCAGGCAGAGCATCGCGCCGCCGAGGAAGGCGAACTTGGGATGGTCGCCGATGCGTTGGAGAAAAAAGAGCGCTGCGATGTAGATGACGCATCCGAGCACGTCGACGCGGTACTCGACCGCCGGCAGCATGAAGAGAGTGCTGCAGAGCACCAGCGTCATCGCCGTCCATGCCGCGAACGCCGAGATGCCCGCGCGGCGCATCCAGCCGCGCAGCAGGATGAACGTCAGAATCCACAGCGGCAGTTGCGCGCAGCGCATCAGCAGGATCGCGCTGACGCCGGTGCTGTTCGTCAACGCCGTGACCGGTGCGAAGAGGAACCACTGCAGCGGCGTGTGGTGCTCCCAGAAATCGCGATACGGAACGAGGCCGCGCCGCACCCAGTCGGTGGCGCGGAAGAATTCGATCTCATCCCAGACCAGCGGATGGAGTCCCAGCAGTTGGAGCAATCGCGCAATGACTGCGACCAGCGAGATGCCGCCGAACAACGCGGTTGCGCGTCGAGTAGTCATCGCAGGCCAACGGGAGAGTTGCCGGACGGAGCGTCCGGCAACTCGGGATCATCAGATCTTTTTCGCGGCTTTTTGCAGCGACTTGGCGGTGGAGTTGAGGGCATCCTTCGCCATCGACTTTGCGCCCTTCACGCCTTTGGCGACCTGCTTGTCGATCGCTTTGCGCGCCTCTTTGACTTTCGGCGCGGCGGCTTTCTTGATCGCCTTTATCTTCGGTTTGGCGGCTTTCGCAACAGCGTCGTAAGCGTCTTCACTCGCCTTGGCCACTGCTTTGCCGACTTTCTTCGCGGTCTTCTGAACGTCTTTCTTCTTGATCATGAATCGGCTCCTTCGTCGATGTGTCCGGATACCTTAGCATGCGTCACTTCGGCTTTTGGACCTGGTCGAGCCGTACGCGGAATTCGCGGGCCCACGCGACGAAGGCAGATTCGACGTCTCCCCATCGGCGATAGGAGTTCAATCCGCCGAAGTACTTGCGGCCCAATTTCCGGTCGGCGAATGCTGCCACGCGTGCGTTGGTGTTGCTGTCGCGCATGTCCACTTCGATGGCCGCCTGTCCGATATCGATCGTAGGAAGGAGAATGCCGCCGGGGCCGAGGAAACTGCCAATCGCTTTCGCGCCGAGGTTCTTCGAGGGATGGACGGGAACGAGTTCCGTGATCGCTGCGCGCACACGGAGCACGCCGTCACCCGGCTTGTCGACGATCGTGTAGCCGCCGCGCGTCAGTTCATCGGTGAACGCCTTACGCAGGTGCTCGCTGAGGATCTTCAACTCGTCGGCGCTGGACTCGTACTCCGGCGCGGCTTTGCCGAGGGAAACGACGACCGGGTCGAAGATAAATGAACGGTAGTCCGCAAGGACCCCCGGCCGGCTCGACCACGAACGCGTGGCCGGGTGGCCGGGAACCGACTGCAGCTCGATGCCGCTGCCGAGGAAGACGAGGTTCGGCGAGGGTGCGGTGGTGCAACCGGCCAGAAACAGGAACGTGAGTGCGGCGAACATTCTCTTCATTGCGTTTTCCTTTGCGCTTCGATCCAGCGGTCGACATTCGATTCGAGGACGCTCAGCGGCACTGCGCCGCTGCCGAGGACGACGTCATGGAACTCTCGCACGTCGAAGCGAGTCCCGAGCGCGCCCTCGGCACGTTTGCGGAGCTCTTTGATTTTCAGTTCGCCGAGTTTGTACGCGAGCGCCTGGCCGGGCCAGGAGATGTAGCGGTCGACTTCCGTCTCGACTTCGTGCAACGGAAGCGCGGTGCGCGTCGCGAGATAGTCGATCGCCTGCTTGCGCGTCCATCCCATCGAATGAATTCCGGTATCGACGACCAGCCGGCAGGCGCGCCACATCTCGTACGTCAGCCGGCCGAAGTTCGAATACGGATCCTGATAGATGCCCGCTTCGATGCCGAGCCATTCGCAATACAGTCCCCACCCTTCGCCGAACGCCGAGATGTAGGAGTAGCGGCGGAAGTTCGGCAGGTCGCCGAGCTCGCGCGACAACGAGATCTGCAGATGATGCCCGGGCACGGCCTCGTGCAGCGTGAGCGCCTCGAGGTTGTAGAGCGGTCGGCTCTCCAGCATGTACGTGTTGACCCAGTAGATGCCCGGCTGCGTACTGCCCTGCGCCGGACCGACGTAGCGGCCGCTCGTGTACTTCGGCGCGATGTCGTCCGGCACCGGCTCGACCGTGTACGGCAGGCGCGGCAGCGTTTTGAAAAGTGACGGCAGCTTGCCGTCGATTCGCTTGGCGATCCGCGACGCGCGCGACAGCAGTTCTTCCGGCGTCTTCGCATAGAAGCGCGGATCCGTGCGGAGGAAGACCAGGAAGGCCGCGAAGTCGCCGTTGAATCCGGCCTGCTTCATCACCGCATTCATCTCGGCGGAGATCCGCTCAACCTCGCTCAATCCGATCTTGTGGATCTCCTCAGGTGTGAGATTGAGCGTGGTGAACTCGCGGATTTTCAACGCGTAGTACGCCCGGCCGTTCGGCAGTTCGGACGCGCCGAGCGTCGTGCGCGCGTTCGGCAGATATTCGTTGCGGAAGAAGTTGAGGAACTCGCGATATCCGACCACCGCTCCGTCCATCACCGCCGCCCGTCCCTCGGTCTGCAATCGCGCGCGTTCGGATTCGGGCACTGATGACGGGAACTTCGCGAACGGCACCCAGAACACGCTCTTCGCCGGATCGTCGACGATGTGCGCGGTGATCGTGGAGTCGTAACCCTCCAGCGTGGCGCGCGGGATGGTCATGCCGCGCTTGATGCCGATCCGCATCAGCGCGATCTCTTCGCGAACGTAGCGCGGCCACGCCTTGAGGCGACTGATGTAGTTCTCGTAATCCTTCACCGTCGCAAGCGGGACATCTTTCGGCAGGCGCGAGAAGCCGGAGTGGAATCCGGAGTCGGCGTTGAAGGGGACCTGGTAATCGCCAAGGTCGAACGATGCGGATGAATCCTCGAGCCGTTGTTTAAAGATGTCGTAGTTGACTGCGTCGGCCGGCGACAGCTTCGCGCGATCGATACCGCTAAGTTCCGCAAGCGCGGCCTTGGTCTGCGCGTGACGGCGTTCGAGATCGGCCATCGTCACGGAAGGGAGCCGGCCGTCGTATTCGTGCCGGCCGACCGACGTGGCAAAGAGCGGATTCTCGCGAAGCTGCGTTTCCCACGCGCGATCGAACAATGCGTGAAGCCGGGCGGCCTCATCCGCAGCGCTGGCGGAAACAGCAAGCAGAGCAACGACGACCAGGAGCGATAGCCGAAGTTTCATTCGGGAAGCTTACCGTCTGTCGCGGGAAGACAAGTTGACTTGACAGCGTTAGACAAGTTAACTTTCCAAAGGAGCCTACGAAATGAACCTGAGAAATCGCATCTTGAACAGCCCCTGCACTCTGATGATGATCGGAATGACGTGCTTCGTAATCGGGAACCCGCCGAGCTTCATTCACATCGCGACAACGATGAACAGCGATGTACTCGACTTCGCCCGCGGCGTGCTGCTCGGCCTCTCGATCGGATTCAATCTGCTCGCCGCGTGGATGCACGGACGCAACAGGCGCTGCGCGCGCGGTCCGAGTTGACTTCAGGAATCGGCCGAGGGACACTGCCGTTTCAGCACCACAAGGATTGGGGATTCCCGGTCGACAAAGGGCCTCGGCGGATGCGCCGGGGCCTTTTGTTTTCATCAGGGAAAGACCTTCAGTCCCCATCCAAAAACTGCTCCCGACGGACTGCGGTCGAGCTTTTTTTCGATGACCGAATATGCACGGTTGATTTGCGCAGCGTTCATGGTGTGACGAGCGATCGGCCGTGCGACGAGGTCGGCGATTTGAAGTCCGGGAACGTTACCGGACTTCGGGACGAAACGCGGCTGGAGGGAGAACTGCTCACGTCGATAGTTCGCGCCTGCGCAAATCCGTCGAAACTCGAGTTCCAATTCATCGTCCTCACGTTTGCCGCGGCACTCAATGATGACGGGGGTAGCTCCGGCAGCGTTCTGACGTCTCAGCCAGACGGCCACGCGTTCCAAACCAAAGCCAAGCGCTATTTGATACGGATTGTTCGGGTACGTGTAACGACCGACAAGCAGATCCTTCCGGATGACCGACGCAATGATCGTCATCGGTACAGCCTCGATGAGCGCGGTGAGTTCAGCCAGAAACGCTGATTTTCGGGCCGGTTCTCGGAGTATCGAAAAGTCGCCGAGATCTTTTCGGATGTCCCGCTCGTGAAGGACTACCTGATCGTGGCCGAAGTGGGCGAACTTGAATTCCGTGATCGAGGGAAGGACAAAACGCGAGTACGCAGTCTTCGCGAGGATGCAGAACGCCAGCACGAACACTGGAAACTGCGGATCGATCGTTTCGAGCCCGTGGTCGCCACTTTCGTCGACGAAGACGATGTAATCACTCGCGTTCATTCGAAGAATCTCTAAATTCCGGAGTTTGAATCCGAGGTTACAGCAGCGCAGCCGACATCGCGGCAGCGCGATGACCGAGACAGCGTCAGCCTCCGGTTATCATGCTCCGTCTCTCAAAATCATTGCGGCGCAGGTCTTCGAATGAAGAATCGTATTTTCATCGTGGCGGTGGCTTCCTGTTTCGTTGCGTCGCTTCCAGCCGCGACGCATACGGTCAAGGTCAATGCTGACGGGTCGTTCTCGCCGCCGACGACCGTAATCGCGAGCGGCGATACGGTGGAGTGGACGCTGAACGGTCCCGGCGACGCGATCATCCCGATCAATTGGGACGGCGTCTCGCCCGGCTTCTGTTCCGCCGTCAAGGCGTTTTCGGCGACCGATCCGAACGATCTGACCGGACCGCTGCCCGTGGCCGCATCGGGGATCTACGCGCTCAGTCCTCTCGATGCCGGATTCGTAGTAGAACCGAAGAAAACGCTCTGCTCGAATGGCGGAGCGCCGAGGTCAGTGGTCGGATCGGAGATGCTTTGCGCGACCGGGCTGTCGGGAGCGACGATGGACGCGACGTGGCAGGATCCGAGTCTCACCGGCGTCTTCATTCGTCTGCTCTGGAGCGATGTGCAGACCGCGCCAGGAACGGCCGACGCGAATTTCAATTTCACGGTCCTCGATCGCGAGCTGAACAAGGCGGTAAAGAACGGCAAGATTTATAGCTTGGCGATCAAGGCCGGCGACGACGGCACGCCGTCATGGCTTTTCACCAATGGCGTGACTCCGCTGGCGCTGCAGGACAGCGGCTCCGACGATCCGGGATGCGGCACCAAGATGACGCTCGGCAGTCCGACCGATACCGCCTATCAGAATCGCTACTTCGATCTGTTGCGCAAAGTGGCCGCGCACATCAGGTCGCGCGCCGATTGGTATCGCGCGTTGACCTACATCAAGCCGTCGGGCGCGAACCTCTTCACACACGAGAACCGGTTGCCCAAGCGCTGTGACGCGGGATGCGTCTGCAATACCCAGTTATTCGCGCAGGCAGGCTACACGCCGGCAGGTCTCTACGCGTTTTATCAGGCGCAGACGGCGGTTCTCGCTCAGGAGTTTCCCGGAAAGTCGATCAGCTACGCGTTGATTCAGGACGGATTCCCGCTCATCAACAACAGCGGCGGGTACGAGAAGAGCGATGGCACGTCGTCCGGCGGTGCGTTGCCCGGCGGTGTCGAGCAGACCCAGACGATCATCGACAACGGCCAGGCCACGTTCGGGCAGCGTTTCGTCGTGCAGCACAACGGCTTGCAGCCGAAGCAGATCGATACGTGCGCGTCGAACCTCAGCGGTCCGGGATGTCCGAACCGTTGGGTGGTTCAGGAAGGCCGCGAAGGACAGGTCACCGGATTCCAGACGACAAATGCGGGGAAGGTGTCGAACGTCGCTGACACCGATTCGGCTTTCCAGAACGCGTTGATCAATTCGCAGGCGGTCTTCGTCGAAATCTACGAAGAGCGTTTCTGGGAAGCGGTGAAACAGCCGAACGGCGTGATCGATCCCGCGGGTTCCGGACGGACGATGTCGCAGTGGGCCGCACAGTTTCAAAACCGCCGCCGGACGCTGTTTCCGTCACTGCCCGATCCGTTTCCGACGACCTACCGTCACACCTTCACGCGGACGCTTTTGCAGCCGGCCGGTAACCAGATTTTCTATTACATCCATGGCGCGAAGTGCGGCGTTGGAAATGCGACGCCGGGCGCGATCGTGATTCAGGGTACGGCCCCAGAGCAGCCTCCTCGGCACCGTTCCGTCAAACATTGACGCGGTCGCGTTGCAGCTTGCACGTGGCGCAAAACCTGCTCATCAGAAGGCGCACAGAGAAAGGTGCCGATCATGTCCGATCATGACCTCCCGCCGGAACTTCGACGACGCAGGCATCCCGAGGCGATGCCGATCGAACTACCGCTCCAGCTTGCGCTCGAGGACGAGCCGCCGCCGCTTCTGAATCCCGACCGCGCCTCTGCGGACCAGCAGCGCAATCCGGAGCCCTACCTACGCCAGAGCTGAATGCGATAGTCCGCGTTACCGGAACTTCTTGTTCAGCCGGTCGCGTGACATCGCATCGACGCGCGTGAGCGTCGGGGCGAGCACTTCACGCTGCTTTTCGACGAGCGTTGCGATTCCTGACTTCGCCAGTCCCAGCATCGCCGTCATTTCGTCTTCGCTGAACGTTGCTCCCTCGGCAGTGCCTTGCAGCTCCACGAAGCGGCCTTTGTCGGTTGCGACGATGTTCATGTCCACGCCGGCTTTCGAGTCTTCCTCGTAGTTGAGGTCGAGCGCGGGCGTGCCGTTGATGATGCCGACCGAGACGGCGGCCACGAAGGAGTTGATCGGCCACGTTACGATTTTGCCGTCGAGGTAGAGGCGGCCGAGGGCCAGCGCGAGGGCGACGAAAGAGCCGGTGATGGACGCGGTGCGTGTGCCGCCGTCGGCCTGGATCACATCGCAGTCGAGCCAGATCGTCCGCTCGCCGAGGAACTCGGTGTTGACGGCGGCGCGAAGGGAGCGGCCGATCAGGCGCTGAATCTCCATCGTCCGTCCGCCCTGCTTTCCTTTTGCGGCCTCGCGGTCGGTGCGTTCGGTCGTCGCGCGCGGCAGCATGCCGTACTCCGCCGTCACCCACCCCTTGCCGGTGCGGTAGAGAAACGGCGGAACCTTCTCCTGGATCGAGGCGGTGCAGATCACGCGCGTGTCGCCGACTTCGATCAGCGCCGACCCCTCCGCGTGTTTGCTGAAGTGCGGCGTGATCAGGACGCGGCGCATTTCGTCGGGAGCGCGGCCGTCAGTGCGGGGCTTGGTCGTCATGGGCGGGCGAGGATATCGCTTAGAAGACGAATGTTGAATGTCGAATGTTGAATGTTCACTGTTGAATGAAAGCCCGCCACTGCCCGACGACCATTCAACATTCAACATTCACCACTCAACATTCAACATTTGCTTTTCTACGCGAGCACCCCTTCCGTGATCTCCGCGCCCTTCGGCACCACCACGATTCCGCTGTCGGTGACCGTGAAGCGCTGGCGATCGGCTTCGAGGTCGTAGCCGATCGTCGTTCCCGGCGGGATTTTCACGCCCTTGTCGATGATCGTGCGGCGGATCTTCGAGTGCCGGCCGATCTCCACGCCGTCCATCAGGATCGACTCGTCGACGTCGGTGTACGAATGGATGCGCACGCGCGGATGGAGAACGCAGCGGTTGATGTTGCCGCCGGAGATGATCGTGCCGTCCGAGACCAGCGAGTCCGTCGCGATTCCGATGCGCTGCGACTTCGAATCGGCGAAGACGAACTTCGCCGGCGGCAGGTTCAGCGGCGCCGACACCATCGGCCATTGCTGGTTGTAGAGATTGAACAGCGGCGTTACCGCGACCAGATCGAGCGACGCGGCAAAGTACGAATCGATCGTCCCCACGTCGCGCCAGTAGCCGCGGTTGATCTCCGCCTCACCCGGCACGTAGTTCTGTCCGAAGTCGTACGCGAACACCTTCATCCGCGGGTACATGGCCGGGATGATCTCCTTGCCGAAGTCGTGGGCCGCGTCGCGCAAGGCGTTGCGCTGCAGCACGTCGATCATCACGTTGGCTTTGAAGATGTAGTTACCCATCGAGGCCAGCACCATGTCCGGCCGGCCCGGAATCGTCTTCGCCCCTTCTTTCGGTTTCTCCACGAATCCGGTCACGCGCCAGTCGCTGTCCACTTCCACGATGCCGAAGTGATGGGCCTCTTCCACCGGCACCGGAATCGTGGCGATGGTCAGGTCGGCGTCGTTGGTCAGGTGCTCCTGCAGCATCTGATTCACGTCCATCTTGTAGATGTGATCGCCGCCGAAGACGCAGACGAACTCGGGCTGCTCATCGAAGATCAGCTCGAGATTCTGAAAGACCGCATCGGCCGTGCCGCGGAACCAGAACGGACCTTTGCGCATCTGCGCCGGGACGATGTCGACGTACTGTCCGATCTCGGGCACCAGCCGCCACGTGCGCGTGATGTGCTCGATGAGCGAGTTCGATTTGAACTGCGTCATCACCTTGATCTTGAAAAATCCGGAGTTGATGAAGTTGTTGATGACGAAGTCGATGATCCGGTAGCGGCCGCCGAACGGAACCGCCGGCTTGGCGCGGTCGCGCGTCAGCGGGTAGAGCCGCTCGCCCATACCGCCGGCGAGGATCATCGTCAGAATGTTGCGGCGCGCCAGTGATCCGTACATGAGCGGGTGATTGTTTCTCCAACCGGCCCACGAAGCAATTCATGTGCTAAAACGTTTGGCCGATCATGGCTGAGAAGGACTACTACGACATCCTCGGCGTGAAAAAAAGCGCCAGCGAGGATGAACTCAAGAAGGCTTACCGCAGCCTCGCGAAGAAGTTTCATCCCGACAAGAACAAGGGCAACAAAGAAGCCGAGAACAAGTTCAAGGAAATCTCTGAGGCCTATGCAGTTCTGTCGGACACGGAGAAGCGCGAACAGTACGACCGCCTCGGCAAGGAAGCGTTCCGCGGCGGCGGTCCGGGAGGCAATCCCTTTGCGGGAGGCGCAAATCCGTTCGGCGGATTCGACTTCTCGCAGTTCACGGGAGGAGGCGGCGGCGGGCGTGCTCGCGCGGGACGCCGTTCGGCCGGTGCGGGCGGATTCACCGACATCTTCTCCGACCTGTTCGGCGGCGGCGGTGAACCAGGTCCGCAGCGCGGCGCCGATCTCGAGGCCGAGCTGACCATCGATTTTCGCGACGCCATCCTCGGCACGACCATGGACCTCATCCTCAACGGCAAAGGTGTCAAGGTGAAAATCCCCGAGGGAGTTGCGGACGGACAGAAAATCCGTCTGCGCGGCAAAGGCGCGCCCGGCAACAACGGCGGACCGGCCGGCGATCTCAACGTGCTCATTCACGTCCGCGCGCATCCGCTGTTCGAACGCCGCGGCGACGACATCTACATCGACCTCCCGATCAAAGTCGGCGAAGCAATTCGCGGTGCCGAGGTTGAAGTGCCGACGATTCAAGGCCCGGTGCGCGCGCGCATTCCGGCCGGCACGCAGGGCGGGCAGACCTTCCGTCTGCGCGGCAAAGGTGTGAAGAAAAAGAACACCGCCGGCGATCACTACTACCGCGTCGAGATCACCGTGCCGAAGAGCTCCGCGGCGGATGTGCTCGATGCCGCCGAAACGATTGATGCCGCATACGGCGAGGACCCGCGCGCGAAGCTGAATCCCGCGCTCTAATCGAATGGAAATCGAGCTCCTTCGCGCCGACGTCTCCTCCCTCAAGGTCGACGCCATCATCAATCCGGCCTCGGCCAGCAAGCCGGTGGCGGAATTCGGATCGGTACCGGTGGGACACGCCGTCGTCACCAGCGGCGGCAACGTGCTTTGCAAGTTCGTCATCCACGCCATCGTGCCGCGCTTCGGCGACGGCGATGAGGATGCGAAGCTGCGCAACGCGGTCTGGGCGGCGCTGAAACGCGCCGAGGAGTTGGCCATCGCCTCGGTGGCCATGCCGCCGGTGCCGGCCGTCTTCGGATTCGATGCGGGGCGTTGCTGGCGCGTGTTGGTCTCGACCGCGCTCGACTTCCGTCCGCACGCGCGTTCGTTGCAGCGCGTGGTCTTCTGCACGTTCAGCGAACAAAACCATTGCGAACTACAGCGAGTTCTCGAGGAGCTGATCGCGTGATTCCGGCCGGACAGATTTTCGTCATCGGCGACTCGCACATCGGCCTCTCCGACGGCAGCGAAGCGCCGATCATCGCCTGGCTCGATCGCCTCGCGGCGCTGCGGCCGCGCGCGCTCTACCTGAATGGCGATCTCTTTCACTATCTGATCGCCGATCCGAAGTTCTACACCTCGTCCGTCGAAAAAGTCTTTGCTCGTTTTCGCGAGCTGCGCGACAGCGGCGTGCCGATTCACTACGTCGAAGGCAACCGCGATTTTTTCCTGCACGGCTCATTCGTGGAGGATGGCGTAACGGACATCGCGATGGAGTACGCCGTCGCGGCGGGCGACAAGAACTACCTGATCATCCACGGCGACATGATCAATGACCGCGACCTCCCCTACCGCTTCTGGCGCTTCGCATCGAAGAACGCGATGTCGAAATTCGCGCTGCGTTTCATCCCGAAAAAGGCAGCGCGCGGATTCGTCGACAAGATCGAGGGGCGGCTATCGGACTCGAATTTCAAACACAAGTCGCGGCTGCCGATCGAGCAGATGCAGGCGTTCGGCCGCTCGCGCGCCGGTTTCACGCACGTGGTCTTCGGACACTTTCACGAAAAGCTGGTGCTGGAGAGTTCGCCGACGATCACCGTGCTTCCTCCCTGGTACGAGACTGGGGAAGCGATGGCGATTGATCCAACTTCAGGTTCATTCGAGTGGGTGACGGTTTGATCACGCGGAGGCGCGGAGACGCGGAGGGGGGTTGCTTTTCTCCGCGCCCCCGCGTCTCCGCGTGAAAAGCTTTGATGCGCATCACCTTCCTAGGCAGCGGAACCAGCACCGGCGTCCCCGTAGTCGGATGCCGATGCGCTGTCTGCACCTCCGATGATGAGCGAAACAAACGCTTGCGGCAGTCCGCGAAGATTGAGGCAGCCGGCAAGAACTTCCTCATCGATACGAGCCCCGATCTTCGCCTCCAGCTTCTCAAGTTCCCTATGCCGCGGCTCGACTTCGTCCTCTTCACGCACTCCCACTCCGATCACCTCATGGGCCTCGACGACATCCGCCCGTTCAACTTCCGGCAGCGCGAGGCCATCCAGGCGTTCGCGAATCCGATGACCGCTGCCGCCATCCGCCGTGCCTTCAGCTACATCTGGTCCGACTCGCAGATCGGCGGCGGCAAACCGCAGCTCGACCTCATCGAAATCGATGCGCCCTTCGTCCACGAAGGCATCGCCATCACTCCCCTTCCCGTCGCTCACGGCGACTGGACCATCCTCGGCTTTCGCATCGGCAACTTCGCCTACATCACCGACACGAACGGCATTCCTCCGTCAACGATGGCGCTATTGGAAGGCGTCGAGATTCTCGCCCTCGACGGGCTGCGGATCGCGCCGCGCCATCCGACGCATTTCGTGATCGATGAAGCGGTCGCAGTCGCACAAACGATCGGCGCGCGCGAAACGTGGTTGATCCACCTTACGCACGAAGTCGATCACAGGTCCGTTGAGGCCACACTGCCGGATGGAGTCCGCCTCGCGTACGACGGCCTGGTTCTGGAGGTCGATTGAAGCTCATCCCAAAAACCGGCCCACTTGACGCCACCGTCACCGCCCCGCCCTCCAAGTCCTACTCCGTCCGCGCACTGCTCCTCGGCGCGATGGCCGAGGGGACGACGACGATCACCAACTGCCTCGATGCCGACGACACACGTTACGCGCTCGAAGCCTTGCGGACGATCGGATTCCAGATCGACGGTACGTTCAAAACGGGCGTGACCATCGGACCGCGCCTCAGCATGTCGGCGAACGACGTTCACGTCTTCGTCGGCAACGCCGGAACCGCCATGCGATTTCTCACCGGCTGGCTCGCGTTCACGCCGGGGCGTTTCATCCTCGAAGGCGAAACGCGGATGCACGAACGGCCGATTGGCGATCTGGTCGAAGTCCTGCTCTCGATCGGCGCCGAGGTCGAGTACGTCGATCGAGAAGGCTATCCTCCGCTGCGCATTCGCGGAAAAAAGATGCGCGGCGGATTCGACGCCGCCATCGCCGCCGATACGTCGAGCCAGTTTGCCTCGTCGCTGATGATGGCCGGCGCCACGCTGCCGGACGGCATCACGTTGCGCCTCACCTCACTCGCCTCGGCGTCCTACCTCGACATTACAGCGTCGATCCTGACCGCGTTCGGAGCAAACGTGCAGCGCGACGGCAATGTCGTGCACGTACGCGCGTCCAAACTTCATCGCGATGAATACCGCGTCGAAGGCGACTACTCCTCGGCGTCGTACTGGTTCGCCGCCGCTGCCGCGACGCACGGCACGGTGCGCGTGCGCGGTCTGGCGCATCCGAGTGCGCAGGGCGACGCCGCTTTCCTGCACATCCTCGAGTCGATGGGTTGCCAGGTGACCTTCGCCGAGGAGGAAATCACAGTCACCGGTAAGGGGCTGCGCGGCGGCCGCTTCGACTGCAACTCCTCGCCCGACATCGTCCCCACGCTGGCCGCGATCGCGCCGCTGGCGTCGTCGCCGGTCGAGATCGTAAACGTGGCCAACCTGCGCGTCAAAGAATCCGACCGCCTCGCTACGATCACCTCCGAGCTCCGCCGTCTCGGTGCCACCGTCGACGAACGTCCCGATTCGTTGCTCATCCAACCGGGCTGGTCGTCCGATCCCGTCACCATCGAAACGCACAACGATCACCGCATCGCCATGTCCTTCGCCATCGCCGGCCTCGCGCGCGGCAATGTGACCATCGCGAATGAGCAGGTGGTGTCGAAGTCGTATCCGCGCTTCTGGCGGACGCTGGATGAGGTGATCGCGACAGCACTGTCATCCTGAGCCGCCGGAGCGACGTAGGCGAAGCCGAAGTCGCGGAGGACGGTCGAAGGACCCCCTCCCTGGTAACCCGGGAGGGGCGGGCGGCGAGTCACGATGCAAGCACTGAGGGGGTCCTTCGACCGTCCTGCGGCGCTTCGCCTTCGGCTCCGACGCCTCCGGCGGCTCAGGATGACAGTGCTGTCAGTCGCGATACAATCCCTCCCTTCCATGGACGTACCTCCATCTCGTAGCGCGACGGCCCTTCGCGCTCGGTGAGCATGCCTAGCTGGTACTTGCTCCTCGCCTTGCTGTTCATCATTGCGAACGGATTCTTCGTCGCTGCTGAATTCGCGATCATCAAAGTGCGGCCGACGCAGCTCGCGGAGATGGCCGCCGAAGGCAGCTCGCGCGCGCGCATGGCGCGGCGCATCATCAAGAAACTCGACAGCTACCTCTCCGCCACGCAGCTCGGCGTCACGCTCGCATCGCTCGCGCTCGGATGGGTTGGCGAGCCGGCCTTCGCGGCACTGATCCAGGCGCGATTGGCGTTTTTCGGCGTCTACAGCGTCGCCGTTGCGCACACCATCGCAGCGTCGTTCGCGTTCGTGGTGATCTCCTCACTGCACATCATCATGGGCGAGCTCGGCCCCAAGTACCTCGCCATCGACAAGACCCTCGGCACTGCCCTCTGGTCGGCGCATCTGCTCCGCGCGTTTTACGTGCTGATGTATCCGATCATCTGGATGCTGAACCGGACCACGAACCGCGTTCTGCGCCTCGTCGGAATCAAGCCCGCCAGCGACACGGAGATGGTGCACTCGCAGGAGGAGTTGCGCCTCATCCTCGCGCACTCGGAGAAGGCCGGCATTCTGTCCGAGGAGAACCGCGAGATCATCGAAGGCGTCTTCCAGTTTTCGAAACGGACGGCACGCCAGATCATGGTGCCGCGCACGGACGTTTCGGTGCTCTCGACGCTGAAATCGATCGAGGAAAATCTCGAGATCATCCGCACCACCCGCCACACGCGCTATCCGTTGTGCGACGGTTCGCTCGATCAGACCATCGGGCTCATTCACGTCAAGGACCTCTTCCTGGCGCAACTCCGCGGACCGGGACGGACGATGATGGAGCTGAAACGCGACGTGCTTTTCATCCCCGAAAACTCGACCGTCGAAGCGCTTCTGTCGCAATTCATCGAGCACAAGACGCACATGGCCATCGTGCTCGACGAGTACGGCGGCGCGTCGGGCATCGTGTCGCTGGAGAACATCACCGAGGAGTTGTTTGGACAGATTCAGGATGAATTCGATCGCGAGCGGCCGGAGATCGAGCCACTCGGAAACGGACGCTATCGCGTACGCGGCGATTACCTCATCGAGGATCTCGCGGACCGGTTGAAAGTCGACGTCGGCGAGCCGGCCGAGGAAACCATCGGCGGCTATGTGGCAGCGAGGTTGGGACGGGAAGTCGTGCCCGGCGACCGGACGCAACTCGGCGACCTATCGATCGAAGTGCTGGACGCCGAACGCTTCCGCGTCCGCTGGGTGATCGTGCAGACGCAGGCGCCTGAGATCGAAGAAGTGGAAGAGAGCGAGGCGCCGTAACCGCGCCTCGCCATTTGAATTACGAACGTTTGAAGATGCCGGTCAGCGACTGCCATGCGCGCTGCCACATCCCGCCTCGGTTCTGCTCGTGCACCTGCTGGCTGTGCCGTGCGATCCGGGCTTCTTTGAGGATTTGATCCGTCTGCTGAATGCGCATTCTGGAGCCTCCTTTTCAGTCCTAATAACTGCAAAGGCAGAGCCATTTTTTAGTCTGAATGACGCGGGCGTGGCGGCGGCGTGATCTCGTCCTCATCCTTGTTTGTGACCAGCGCCTCATCGTGAAACGCGCAGACGATTTCGCAGACACGCTTCGGATCGTCGACGACATGGAGGCTGTCGACATCTTCTGCGGTGATGTTGTTCGCCGCCAGCACGGATTTGCGCAGCCAGTCGATGAGGCCACCCCAGTATTCGCTGCCGTAAAGGATCACCGGAAAGTTCGTGATCTTCTTGGTCTGGATCAGCGTCAGCGCGCCCATCAACTCGTCGAGCGTTCCGAAGCCGCCGGGAAACGTGATGAAGGCCTCGGAGTACTTGATGAACATCGTCTTGCGCACGAAGAAGTAGCGAAAGGTCATGGCCTTGTCGACGTACGCGTTCACCTTCTGTTCGAACGGCAGCTCGATGTTGCAGCCGATCGAAAGCGCGCCTGCCTGCCGCGCGCCTTTGTTGGCGGCCTCCATGATGCCCGGGCCGCCGCCGGTGATGACCGCGAAGCCGGCCTTGCCGAGCAGCTCCGCGGTCTTGACGGCCGCGCCGTAGTACTCATTCGCGAGCTGCGTCCGCGCCGATCCGAAAATCGAAACCGCCGGATAGACCTCGGCGAGATGATCGAAGCCGGCCACGAACTCGCTCGTGATCCGCAACACGCGCCACGACTCACTCTGCAGAACTTCGTGCCGGCTGGGCCGGTCGAGCAGCTTGCGGTCTTCGAGGGACTCGCGCGGTTTGGGCGGAATGTGAATTTCGTGGTTCGGCTGCTGGTCGAGATCAATGGACGACATAGCGGAGAGCTTATCGCCTACGGCCGCAGCTTGATCACCGCGGTCTCCACGAGCTTGTCGCCCGGAAGGTCGCGCTGCCATGCAGTTGCTTTGACGGTGTCGCTTTCGGCCATCGTGCCGAATGACGTGCGCACTTTGTAGCGGATCGTCGAATCCTCGGCGGGCTGCAGGTTGCCCAGGGTGTAGTGATAGACGTTCGAGCCGGGATCATGGGTCATGGTCACGCCGCGCTCGTGGGTCTCGTCTTCAACGATCAATTGCGGCGGGATCTCGACGTCGAGAAGGATGTCGCGGACACCGTTCACACCGCGGCTGCCGACCACGATGTCGATGTTGTCCTCGCCGCGCTCGGGGAGATCCTTGGGATGGTTGATGTTCAGTTTCAGAAGCTGACCGCGTGACGTTACGGCCATGCCGCTCATCTTGCAGCCGGCGGTGGCGATCAGAATCACGCTCATCATCACGCTCATCAGGGCCAGCGCGGCTGTCGTCAGAATGCGTTTCGATTTCATGCACTTCTCCTTTTTCGAGCAAACTCTGCAAGGAACAGTCCCGCCACATCAGGCACCACACTTGCGGTAAAAGAGGTCTCCGCATGGCGTACTACCTCGGCGTCGACGGCGGCGCGTCGAAAACGGCAGCGCTGGTTACGGACGACACCGGCCGCGCACTCGGTGACGGACTGGCCGGTCCGTCCAATCACCTGCGCGTCGGCATCGAAACGGCCGCGCGCAACATCGAGCGCGCCGTCAACAAGGCCCTCGTCGCCGCGGACGTGGCCAGCCGCGAGATCGCCTGGACCTATTGCGGCATCGCCGGCGCCGATCATCCCGCGCACCGGCAGGAGGTCGTCGACTCGCTCAGCGTCTTCTTTCCGCGCGGAAACTTCACGGTCGACAACGATGCGCGCATCGCCCTCAGCGGCGCGATCGGCTTCGGCGCGGGCGTCGTCGTCATCGCCGGCACCGGCTCGGTCTGCGTCGGCCGAAATGACGCCGGTGACGAGGCGCGCGCCGGAGGTTGGGGACCGCTGGTCGGCGACGAAGGCAGCGGCTTCGCGATCGCCCGCGCCGGACTTGCGGCAATTCTGCGTTCGTACGATGGCCGCGGTCCGGCCACGCTGATGACCGAATTGCTGAAGCGCGACTACGACATGACGCCGCCTGATCTCCCGCGATTTGTCTACGCGACCACGACGCACACCGACGACATCGCGCGCGTCGGGAAGCTCGTCATCGATGCTGCGGAGAGTGGCGACGCGCCCGCGCACGAGATCATCGAACGCGCCGGCGGCGAGCTGGCCTCTGCCATCCTCGCCGTCGCGAACCGCCTCGGCCTGACGCCGGCCGACTTTCCCGTCGCCTATGTCGGCGGCGCGTTCAACGCCGGCGAGACACTCCTCGCGCCGATGCGCCGAGCCGTGCTGGCCGCCGCGCCGCGCGCGCGCATCGTGCCGCCGGCGCACACGCCAGTCGAAGGGGCGGCGCGGATGGCCATCCGCGCCGCGACTCATCCGCGTCCGACTCGAGCGGGAGCCTAGAAACGCAGCGACAATCCGCCCGAGACGATGATTGGATTGATCTTGACGTTCAACACCACGGGAATGGTTGGAATCGTGCCTGGCGGGTAGACGGCGTTGGCAGACGCTCTGAGCGGCACATATTTTCCGTCCGCGGTGAACGCCAGCCTGCGCGAGATGCGCAAGGAGACTCCGGCGTTCAGCGCCAGCCCGGCCCTGTCCTTGACGTCGATCTGACCAAGGACGACGTTCCCGAAGACATCGGCCTTGTCGAACAACACATAGGCCACGCCGGCGCCGACATACGGATCGACGGCGCCGTCAGGAGCGAAGTGCCACTGCAGCACGCCGAAAAGCGGCGTCATGCGCGTGCCTCCGGTGGCGTAAGAAACTCCACTGGATGGGGATACGACCGTCGTTTTCGGCCGCGCACGCACGATGTCGAACGCCGCGGAGACGTGGTTTCCGAAGAAGATGTTCGCGCCAATTCCGTATCCGAGTTTTCCGGTGTAATCGACGTCGAACAACTGAACTGCCGCCGGTGAATGGAACGACGTATGGCTACCGTTCGGATCGACCCACGCCGCCCACCCGGTCAGATCGAACGCACGATCGGCGGCAAACGAAGGAACTGCGGTGATGCAAGCGAAAACGAACGCGATGCGAATGCACTTCATTGCGGGTTTCCCATGAGATTCAGAAACGCAGCGACAATCCGCCCGAGAAAATCACCGGATTGATCTTCACCTTGGTCGTGGTCGTGCCGTTTGCGAAAACGGCCGTCGCCGACGACTTCAGCGGCACGTACTTGCCGTCCGCCGTGAGCGCCAGCATGCGTGTGAGGCGGAACGAGAGACCGGCATTCAACGCCAGGCCCACGTCATCCTTGAAGTCGATGCGCGTGAGGTTGGGAGTCCCGAAGACATTGGCTTTGTCGATCAGGACATACGCGGCGCCCGCGCCGATGTACGGATCGATGAAGCCGCTCGGCGCGAAATGCCATTGCAGCACGCCCGTGAGTGGCGTCATGCGCAGGCCGTTGGTGAATGCTCCTGTCCCACCGACGGCGTGCGAACGAACACTCGTCTCCGGCGTCACCTGGACAATGTCGAACGCGCCCGACACATGGTTTCCGAAGAAAATGTTCGCTCCGAGTCCATAGCCGACCTTGCCGTTGAAATCGATGTTGAACGGCTGATTCGGTGCCGGCGAGTTGAACGTTCCCTTGCTGTTGGGATCGACCCAGGCCGCCCATCCAGTGAGATCAAACGTGCGATCCGCGGCAATCGCGGGAACGGCGGTGATGCAGGTGAGAACGAGAGCGATGCGGGTCCACTTCATTGATGTAACCTCCGGCTTGCGCCAGAAGCAAAAGACGTGACCTCAGCAGTACGGCGGGAAAAGGGAACGGTAGCGCCGCCGGCTCGGCGGCTGTACCGCCGGCGGCTCGCCGGCATTCACGACGACGCGCCACCGAGCCGGTGGCGATCCAGCCGCCGAGCCGGCGGCGCTACAACCGTCGGAACAGGTCGTTCGCTTTGCCGAATGACGACGACGCATCGCCCTCAATAATCGCTCGCATGATCTCCGCGACCGCCTCTGCATGCGGACGCAGGTTTTCGCGATTCGCGTCGAGGATCGGGGACCAGACGGACGCTTCGCTGGCGGCAAGGCGGAGGAACGTTCGCAGTCCGGGACCGGCGAAGCGGAGGTCGATCTGCTGGTCGTGCAGGTAGGCGGCCAGCACAGTGGAGAGAATCTGCGGCAGGTGACTGGTCATCGCGAGAGCACGATCGTGTTCGGCGGCGTCGACGATTTCCGCGTTTGCGCCACAGGCGGCGATGATTTCGCGAACGACTGCATCATCGCGGTCGATGAACCACGTCGCCCCTTCGAAGAGATCCGCGCGTGCCGCAGTGATCCCGCGGCTCGCCGAACCGGCCAGCGGATGTCCAGCGATAAAACGACCATCACCGACGGCGCGAAGCGGCACCATCACACTGCACACCGAGGTGATGAGCGGAGCGCGGGCGGTGGCGAGGAGACGTACGGCGACGTCCACTGGCGTTGCGAGAATCGCCACATCCGCCTCAGCATCGATCGACGTCACGCGCTCATCTGCAGCGTCACCCGGATCGAGATCGGGATCGGAGTCGAAGAACGCCACGCGCCATCCGCGGCGGCGCAGCGCTAGGCCGATCGATCCTCCGATGAGACCGAGTCCGGCGATCAGCGCGCGCCGCGCGGACATCACTGCGTCATCATGATCAGCGTGCGGTCGACCGTCTGCGACGTCGAGGCGTCGAAGTACGGCCGCTGGATCGTGATGCGCGGACGGTTCGGCTTCGGATCGATCTCCGCCGCGCGATACGTTCCGACCGCTTTCGACGGATCGAGCTTGATGTTCAGCTTCTGCGCGACCGGAACGATGCCCGCGACGTCCTTGGCCAGATCGCCCGTGCGGTAGAACGCGGGCGGCTTGGCGGAGCTGAGGTTGTTCGTCGCGTCGGGCGCGACTTTGTTGTAGCCGTACGACTGCGCGTAGAACTCCGCCACCTTTTCGATCGGCGCGTCGGTGTCGTAGATCGCGATCGGCGGAACGTCATCGTTCGGACGGAAGACCTTGCGGGCCTGCTTCCAGAGATCGGTGAGTTGTGCGAGATACCGCGAGCCGGGATAGATGGTGAATGCGAACGACTCCGGCTCCGTCGATTCCTTTTTTTCTTTGCCGCAGCCGGCGGCCACGAGCGCGATGAGCATCGCGGCGGCGAGCAAACGTGTACTTCGTTTCATGCTGAATTGCCTCCAGGTCATTGATTCGACTCTAGCATACGGACCGCGAGCGAAAATCGTTTCCTACTTCGCCGCCGCGGTCGCGCGATCGCGCGCGGCGCGAAACTCGTCGCCCGCTTTCCAGTTCGGCATCGTCGCGGCGTTTGCGGCTTCCCATCCCATCCAGATCCCCAACTGCCCCATCTGCACCGCTTCGGACCAATCCCACTTCGGATCGAATTGATCGCTCGGCTGGTGGTAGTTGTTCGCGCGAAAGTCCGTAGACCACTGCGCGCCGAAACCGGAAGGCTTGCCGATGACGTCGTGCCCCGGATCGATCGAGAACGCCGGGATGCCGACCTTGCCGAAACTGAAGTGATCGGAGCGGTAGTAGTGGCCCTGCTCAGGTTCGGGATCGGGGATGATCGAGAGGCCGAGCGCGCTGGTGATGCGCTGCGCGGCCGGATAGAACGTGGTGCGCTCGATGCCGTTCATGTTGACGTCGCGAACGCGGCCGAGCTCCGGGATCATGTCGTAGTTGATGCCGAGGGCGATGCGGCCGGATGGAAGTGGCGGATTCTGCGCTAAGTATGCGGATCCGATCAGCCCCTGCTCCTCCGCGGCGACGGCGGCGAAGTAGACGCTGCGCTTCGGCGCCGGCATCTGCGTCCAGACGCGCGCCATCTCCAGCAGGATCGCGCAGCCGGAGGCGTTGTCGAGCGCACCGTTGTAGATCGTGTCGCCGGTTTTGTCCGCGGGTCCGACGCCGAGGTGATCGTGATGCGCGGAGTAGAGGATCGCTTCATCGCGAAGTTTCGGATCGCTGCCGGGAAGCTTGGCCACGACGTTGGTCGTGTTGAACGAACGCAGCTTGCTGACGATGTTTCCAGTGAGCTTGATACCGAGCGGCACCGGCTGAAAGCTTCGCGAAGACGCCTGCTGCGTCAGCGCATTCAGATCCTGTCCCGCAGCGGTGAAGACGGCGCGCGCTTCGTCCTCGGTCATCCAGCCGGCGAACTTCAACGCCGGCGCGCCGGGCTTGTTCTTCATGAATGAGTTCTCGCTGCCCCACGAGTTCGAGACGACGTTCCAGCCGTAACCGGCAGCGGGCGTGGTGTGAATCAGGATCACACCGGCGGCGTTCTTGGCGGTGCCGATCTCGTACTTGTAGGTCCAGCGGCCGTAGTAAGTCCGCGCGTTGCCTTTGAAGAGATCGGGCTCCTGCGCGTTGGCCGGCGGATCGTCGACGAGCATCACCAGCGTCTTTCCGCGCGTGTCGAGCGACTTGTAGTCGTCCCACTTGTACTCGGGGGCCACGACGCCGTGGCCGACGAAGACGAGATCGGAGTCGATGGTGTCGTTCTCGGTCTGCGTCTGGTTCTGGCCGACGATCTGGGCGCCGAACTTCAACGCGGCGCCGATCGTCGTCCCGTTCTTCGTGAACGCGAGCGAGGACTTGTCGCGATCCGTGGCGATGCCGAGCAGCGGGACGTTCTGGAAGTACGTGCCACCGTCGCCGCCGGGTTGGAGACCGTATGCCTCGAACTGCGCGGCGATGTACTGCTGCGCGATCTCGTCGCCGCGCGTTCCGGGTCCACGTCCCTCGAGGAGATCGCTGGCCAGGAACTGGTCGTGAGCAGCCATGGCTTTGCCGCTAAGCAGGGCCATGCCGCGCTTTACGGGAGCCGGGACGGCGTCTTTCGAGGTGGTCTTGGTCGCTGCCAGAACAGGCAGCGTGACGAGCATGGCGAGGGCGATGATCGAGCGCAGTCGGTGCATGTTGATGCTCCTTTATTTGTGGTTGCCGGACTTGCCGATCCAGCCGGGCGGTGCGCGAAAGCGCCAACGATATCGCAGGCTATTAGAAACTTAGGAGTCGTGAGGGTGCCGAATCCCTACCCGTTGTCACCAAACGTTCACCAAACTGGCTCCTATCAGCGGCTGATCAAAGAAAAATGCTGATTGTTACGAAAAAGAGGGTAGGGATAGCGGGAGATAAATCACTCCTAGACAGAGTGCGATATATGTTCACCGAAACCTCAGACGTGATCGGCGACCTGAAGATGCCGCTGCAGGAGCGAGTGGTCGACAAACTGGCGGACATGCTTTTCGCCAGCGACATGATCCTCGACATGCTCCGCGACGAGCGTTCGTACAAGTTTGCCGGGCACCTCACGAGCGTCGAACCGTCGGTGCGCCTCGTCTACGATCAGATCAACGAGCTGATGAAGCAGTTGACCGATTGAGCGACGCCGCCCGCGCGCTGGATGCGCCACCCGAAGTACGGCCCACGAAGGCACCCATCCGTGTCCCTCGCCGAAGTCATCCGCCGGCAACAGGCGGGATGAACGCAAGCTCATCGCCGTCGCGCAACAGCTCCTCGACACCGACATAGCTCTCGTTGACGGCGATCATCGGCGGCTGGATGTAGTCGCGAAGTTCGGGATGCCGATCGCGCAGACGCTGCCAGACATCGCCGGCGCGCGTTCCCTCGGGGACATCGATCACCTTCTCGCTGCGGCCGGCGATGTCGCGCAACACAGCGAAGAAGAGCAGTCGGATTTTCATCGCCGTGCATTCTATCTGCGTAGAATTGCGCCGCCTTGGAACCGCGATTCACATCTACGATGACTGTCGACGCCGCGCTGGCGCAGCATCCGGCCGCGCGATGGGTCTTCGCTGCGTACCACATCGGTGGCTGCCACGGCTGCTCGTCGGCGTCGAACGAGACGCTGGCCGAGGTCGCGGAAGGGTACCGGCTGGACCTGGAAAAGCTGTTGGCGGACCTGAACGGGCTGACGTGAACCGTCACGTCGGTCAAATTTGCAAGCCTCGATGAGCCGGTCGCAAAATTTTCCAAAGCGTCCAAAGGCACTGTAGAAGCCATTTTCCGAGAGAGCGTGAGAGGAAAAAGCCTTTCAGTTGCCCAAAATCAGAGACTTATTCGACTTGGCAGGCGCCGTGCAGAAAGGCGAGGCACGATGAAACAGGTTTCGACAGCTTCGGAACCGACACGCGGGTCCCATCTCACTCGCCCGCGTCTAGTGGCTACTGCGAGCCCCCTCCTAAACTATTGGACCGATTTTGGACGATTAATCACTTAGCTTCCTTGAATCCCACCAACTGGCCGCAGCAGTCCAAACCTAAGCGATGTACCACAACGGAGCCGAAAGGCTCCGTTAGTGCTTTTGGGCGATACCATTCGATCCCGTGAAGCGGAAGATCAAGTCGTACCCGCCGCTCTCCTCCTTCGCCACGACCGGCGGTTGAGCGTGCAAGCTGGGTCAGGATGACCTTCACTCCGTCCTGGCAAAACTCCCTTCCCAGGAAGGGCTGGGGGATCTTGTCGTCGGTTACGGCACCAATGACGACGCCGCGGTGGTGCGCATCTCGGGCGACATCGCAATCGCGCAGACGGTCGACTTCTTCACGCCAATCGTCGACGATCCCTACCTCTTCGGCGCCATCGCAGCGGCGAACTCCGTCTCTGACATCTACGCGATGGGCGCCACGCCCATCCTCGGGCTGGCCATCGCCGCCTTCCCCACGGACGTTCTGCCGCTCGACGTTCTGCAGGAAATCCTGCGCGGCGGCTCGGAGAAAGCGGCCGAGGCAGGATTCCCGATCGCGGGCGGTCACACGATCATCGATGACGTGCCGAAGTACGGGCTCGCGGTCACCGGAGTCGTCAGCGTCGCGAAACTGGTGCGCAACTCGACGGCGAAGCCGGGCGATACGTTGATCCTGACGAAGCCGATCGGCAACGGGATCCTGATCAGCGCATATCGCGGACTTACGCATCGACGTTTTCCGCGTCGTACTCCGCCGTCGCTCGATGAGGCGATCCGCTGGATGACGATGCTGAATCGCGATGCGGCGAATGCGATGACCGAGGTTGGTGTCAGCGCAGCAACCGACGTCACCGGCTACGGCTTGATCGGCCACCTCCTCGAAATGTGCGCCGGATCGGGAGTCGGTGCTGAGATTCGCACGAGCGCGGTGCCGGTGCTGCCGCACGCTCGCGACTATCTTGCCCGCGGCTTCCGCCCCACCGGCACGATGCGCAACGTCGATACATTTGAAAAGCGCGTCGACATCCAGGTTCCGCGATCCGAGTTCACGTTGATGTGTGATGCGCAGACCAGTGGCGGTCTCTTGATGGCCGTATCGTCCGAGAACCTCGGCGCGCTTGAAGCGCGCATGCAGCGGAGCGGCCTGTTCTATGCAACGATCGGAAAAGTAACGGAGCGAAGCGGTACGCTGACGCTCATACCCTGAAAGTCGAGGAGAGAACGATGGACGACAAAAACGCGCCCGTGGGCGAGCAGCCGTTTCAAACGGTGCAGGGCGAAGACGGAACGACGTGGGTCGAAATCGCCAGCACCGGCACGGACGATGAGGCGCGCATCATCAAAGGCTTCCTCGATGCCGAGGGCATTCCGGCACAAATCGAAAACGTGAGGTTCAGCATGGAGCCGGTCAACTTCGGAACGATGGGCGACATCCGTGTCTACGTTTCCTCCGAGGATGAAGCGCGCGCACAGCAGTTGATGAAACAGCGCGATACCGACTTCAACCGGCTCGAGGACGACGCCGATACGGTCATCACCGACGAAGGCACGGCCGAAATCACCGAGGACGAAGAGATCGAGCCGGCGGAGACGGAATGACCGAAGAGCCGCACCGGCCGGAAGAGACACCGATGATGCCGCGCTGGGTTCCCGGCGCGATCGGAGTCGTGCTCGTGGCCATGGCCGCGCTGGCGGTGTACACCGGACTGCGCTATCGGACGCCCTCGCTCGCAAACGGCATCGTGAAGTCACGCCGTCCCGCGCGGGCGATGACGGGAGGCGCAGGACCTCCGGGCGAACCCGAGCCGGGCGCATCGCTCGTCTTTCCCGGCGACTCCGCCGACAACGCTCCCGCTGCGCACGATGCCGTCACCGGCCGTGCGCGGGCGGAGATCACCGGCACCGGCCACGGCATCACGTCCGTCGTCCGCATCTGGGCGCGCCGCGGCATGATGACGAACGTGATTCCGGACGACGCGATGGTGTCAGTCAACGACCTCGTGATCGGACAAGCGAAGCAGTTCGACAAGCCCGACGAGATCTACGACTTCCCCGCACCCGGCAGCTACACGATCCACATCTCCGCCCCTGGCTACAAGGATCAGCAGTTCATCGTGACTGTCGCCGACGACGCGAAGGAGGAGATCGCAAGGTTGGATGTGAAGCTAATCAAAGGGTGAAGAGTGAAGAGTGAAAGCGGCGAACGTTCGCTTTTTTCACTCTTCACCCTTCACTCTTCACCCTTTCTCTTAATGCGCCGCCTGATGCTCCGCCTGCATCTTCTTGTGCTCGGTGATGATCTTCTCCTGCAGGTTGCGCGGCACTTCCTCGTAGTGCGATGACTCCATGTGGAAGCTGCCGCGGCCCTGCGTGATCGAGCGCAGCGTCGAACCGTAGGTCAGCATCTCCGAGAGCGGGACGCGCGCTTTCACCGTCTGCGCATCGCCGTCGGCGTCGACGCCTTCCACCCGTCCGCGGCGTGAATTGAGGTCGCCCATGATGTCGCCGATGTACTCGGCCGGCGCGGTGATGTCGACATGCATGATCGGCTCGAGCAGCGTGGCGCGGGCTTGTCCCATCGCTTCCTGATACGCCAGCGAGCCGGCAATCTTGAACGCCATTTCGGACGAGTCGACGTCGTGATACTGCCCATCCTTCAGCCGGACGCGGAAGTCGACCATCGGGAAGCCGGCCAGGAAACCTTTCTTGCGCGCGTCCTGGATGCCTTTCTCGACGGCGGGGATGTATTGACGCGGAATCGAGCCGCCGAAAATCTCATCGACGAACTCGAAATCGCCGCCGCGGGGAAGAGGCTCGACGGTGATTTTGCAATCGGCAAACTGCCCGTGGCCGCCCGACTGTTTCTTGTGGCGTCCATGCGCGTCGGCCGGCTTCGTAATCGTTTCGCGGTACGGCACTTTCGGCGGATGGAGGATGACATCGACGCCGTACTTTTTCTTCAGCTTCGACACGACGATCTCGACGTGCAGCTGGCCCTGGCCGGAGATGAGGAACTCTTTGGTCTGCTCGTCGCGGCCGAATTTGATCGACGGATCTTCTTCGATGATGCGGCCAATGGCGACGCCGAGCTTGTCCTCATCGCCCCGCGCCTTCGCTTCGACCGCAAACGAAATCGCGGCCTCGGGATAGTGAATGTGCTCGAGCACGATCGGATGCTGGTTCGTGGCCAGCGTGTCGCCGGTGTGTACGTCCTTCA